>OKOC01000002.1_pt1 | contig 255775 bp, 209 predicted proteins | sample 1612271 | NCBI WGS metagenome assembly OKOC01 (sample SAMN04436788, study PRJEB24849) | human gut metagenome | biome: human gut; feature: NICU; material: stool | host: Homo sapiens | place: USA: Saint Louis, MO | collected 2011-05-15
CCAACGAAATCCTCACCAAAGCCAACCGTCCAACAACTTCAAACACGGGGCACTAGTCGAAGTTCACCGGAGAACTCTCCGGCGAAGTCGTATGAGGAGTGGATCATGACGAACTTCCAAAAGATTTATCAGCGCAGCTACCCGGTCAGCCCTGACGGCAACGCCTACGTCCACAACGACCTGGGCACCTACACCCACAACCGGCCCATTCCCCCCGACGACGTCGCCGAGCGGAAGGCCTACATCGTCGGGTCCGGCATCGCCGCCCTGACCGCTGCCGCATTCCTCATTCGCGACGGCCAGATGCCCGGCGCCAACATCACGATCCTCGAGGAACTCACGGTTCCCGGCGGCGCCTTCGACGGCAACGGCGACACCGAGAAGGGGTTCATCGCCCGCGGTGGCCGCGAGATGGGTCAGCATTTCGAGTGCTTCTGGGACATCATGCAAGACATCCCCGCCCTGGAGATGCCAGCCCCCTACTCGGTGCTCGACGAGTTCCGCATCACCAACGAGAACGACCCCAACGTCAACAACTGCCGCATCATCAACAAGTGCGGCCACAAGCGTGACGCCTACCAAATGGGCCTCAACAAGAAGGGCCAGATGGCAATCGTCAAGCTCCTGCTGGCCAAGGAGTCCGACACCTACTACAAGTCCATCGAGGACTGGTTCGACGACGATTTCCTCAACTCGACCTTCTACACCCTGTGGAAGACGATGTTCGCCTTCGAGCAGTGGCAGTCTCTGACCGAGCTCAAGCGATACATGCACCGCTTCCTGCAGTACCTGCCCGGGTTCTCCGACCTGTCGTGCCTGAGGTTTTCCAAGTACAACCAGTACGACTCCTTCGTCGTGCCGCTGGTGCGCTGGCTGACCGACCAGGGCGTCAACTTCCAGTACGAGTCACTGGTCTACGACGTCGACCTGGAGATCACCGCCCACCGCAAGATCGCCCGCGGCATTCTGTGGCGCGACAAGGAGGGCGGCGAGCATCGCATCGACATGACGCCGAAGGACCTCGTCTTCGTCACGAACGGTTCCCTGACTGAGTGCACCGGCTACGGCGACATGGATCATCCCGCCCCGTATCACAAGGAGATGGAGGCTGGCTGGGAGCTGTGGCGCAACCTCGTGAAGCGCTCCCCGGTCTTCGGGCGCCCCGACGTCTTCTGCGCCGACCCCGACAAGACGGTCTGGCAGTCGATCAGCTTCAACTTCATCGGCGCCGACCACCCGTTCCTGCGCAACATCAAGGAACTGACCGGCAATGATCCGTTGTCCGGACGCACCGTCACCGGCGGCATCATCACCGCCGAGGACTCGTCGTGGTGCCTGTCGTTGACGATGAACCGTCAGCCGCAGTTCCACGGCCAGCCGAAGGACTGGGGCGTCGCCTGGGCCTACGGCCTCTACCCGTTCACCAAGGGCGACATCGTCAAGAAGTCGATGCTGGAGTGCACCGGCGAGGAACTGCTGCGCGAGTACTGCTACCACTTCGGTCTGCTCGACCAGTTCGACCAGATCAAGGCCAACACCAAGGTGCGCATCGCCACGATGCCCTACGTCACGGCCTTCTTCATGCCACGGGGCAAGGGGGACCGTCCCGAGGTCATCCCCGACGGCTGTGTGAACCTGGCCTGCCTGGGTCAGTTCGTCGAGACCCCCGACGACTGCATCTTCACCACCGAGGGCTCGGCCCGTACCGCCATGATGGCCGTCTACGGGCTGCTAGACCTCGACCGTGACATCCCGCCGATCTGGCCGGCCCAGTACGACATTCGCGCCCTGCTGGCCTCCGCCAAGACCCTCAACAACGGGAAGCTGCCCGGCGGCAAGCTGCTGTCGCGCCTGCTGCGCAACACCTACTACGAGGACATCCTGCCGTGACGTGCCGACGTCATGGTGTCCTGATAATGCGGTTTCGGGGCGGTCGCGGTTGAATGACACCGTGACCGCCCCGAACCATCTCCCCTCATCTCCCCTACCCGTCACGAGGCTGCGTGATCTGTTAATGGCTGATGTCCCGGCTTCTCGTCTGGTCATCGCCTGTGACACCATCGGTGGAATCGGCCCGCGTCCTGACGATTCCTACCCAGCTGACCCGGTGTGGTGCGCTCATCTGGGAGCGCGGGTGCCCCTCCTGGAGGTGTTGTGCGCCGGTGCGCGTCCTCTCGTCCTCGTCAACACCCTGTGCCAGGACTGGGAATCAGCCCAGCCCATGATCAAGGAGTTCCGACGCTGCGCGGTCGCCGTCGGGATTGACCCCACGGCGGTCACGGGCTCGACGGAGGACAACGTCACCACCACCCAGACCGGGATCGGCGTGACGATCATCGGCGTCATGCCCGACGGAAAACTCCCCCGGGCCCATGACGGCGACGTGCTGGTCCGCGTCGGGACTCCCATCTCGGCCCCTGATGACGACGTCGCCCCTGGTCGACGCGAGATCGTGGCCCTCGAGGAGGTACGAGAGCTGATGGCTTCGGGGAAGGTTCACGACTGCGTCCCGGTGGGTTCTCACGGGGTGGCGTGGGAGGCCGCACAGCTCGCCTCCACCGCGGGGTTACGGGCCGAGTTTCGGGACGTGGAGGTTGACCTGGCCCATTCCGGAGGACCCTCGACCTGCCTCGTACTGGCCTGTGATCGGGCTGACGTCGAGGAGCTACACGGTGTGGTGGCGCCGCAACGGCCATGGGAGGTCATCGGTCGGCTCGCATCGGGATCCTGAGGACTCGATACCTGAGGATTACCACACGGAGCTGCCAAGAAATCACGATGGTGACGTCACCATCGTGTTTTTGGGCCAATCCTTGGCAGCTCCGTGTGCTATACCCCTTGCTCACCGCCGTTGACACGGAGTGTTAATGTGCGATTGCCTCGAATCGGACTCGGTCCGGGGTACTCCTCAGTGAGCGAAGTCGGTGGGAATCCGACACTGTCGCGCAACGGTGATGCCTCACAGCTCAGTCCGGTCGACTCCCTGCGGAGTGGCAAGTAACGACTCTCGCCGTAGGAGTCTGCCGGGCACACGACGCGGGTGCCACCGTGAGTCCTGCGGCATGACCGCAGGGAGAACCGCGTGAGTACTCCGAAGACGGAAACCACGCCGAGAAGGATCTCGGCCCTCATCACCCTCCTCGTTGCCCCCAGCCTCGCGCTGGCAGGATGTTCGGGCTCCGAGAACAAGACCACTTCAGGCGACAAGCCAACGACATCCTCCTCCGCCAACACCGGCAGCAGCATGCCCGGCTGCATCAAGGACTTCGACTCCTCGAAGGACTACTTCCCCGACAAGGCGACCTTCAGCGACGCCCGCGGCCTCACCGTCACCTACCACAAGTCCTACAAGGTGGTGACGGTCAAGAACCCGTCGAGTACCTCGTCCAAGGAGACCAGGTACGTCCTGGTGCAGTGCGGCGCTCCGCAGCCGAAGCTGGACGGTGACCTCGCCAAGGCACAGCGGATCACCATCCCCACCACCAAGGTGGCGCTGGGTTCGACCACTGAGCCGATGAAGTTCCAGATGATGAACAAACTGGACGCCGTAATCGGAATGGCCAGTGTGGACAAGGTCGGTGACCCGAAGACCCGTCAGGCCCTCAGGGATCACAAGGTCACTGACTTCGGCGTCGGGGACGGCACCACCGAGGTCAACACCGAGAAGCTGACCGCCCTGCGTCCCGACCTGTTCATCATCAGCGGCCACGACGACCCCGGCAAGTTCGCCAAGGTCAAGGAGATGGGTACCCCAGTCGTCGCCGAGCCCGACTTCCTCGAGAACACGCCGCTGGGACGAGCCGAGTGGATCAAGTACGACGCCCTCTTCGTCAACACCGAGAAGGTCGCCAACGAGAAGTACGACGAGATCGCCAAGAAGTACCACGAGACGACCCAGCTCACGGCCAAGGTCAAGACGCGACCCAGCGTGCTCTACGGCTCCCAGTTCAAGGGGGTCTGGTACATCAAGTCCAACGAGAACTACTCCATCCAGTTCCTGCGTGACGCTGGCGGCGAGTACGTCTTCACCGACGTCCACGGCGTGGTCTCGTCGAAGCTGGACACCGAGACGATCCTCAGGAAAGCCCATGACGCCGACTTCTGGATCGATGGTCAGATCAATGAGTCGGAGAAGGCCTCCCTTCCGGCCATCGTCAAGGACGACCCGCGCATGAAGGCCCTCAAGGCGGTACGCACCGGCACGGTCTGGAACGCCGTCCTGCGTGCCGACCCGAAGCACGGCAACGACTACTGGCAGACCGGCGTCGTCCGTCCTGATCTGGTGCTGGCAGACCTGTCCGCCATCCTGCACCCTGAGCTCAGTCCGAACCATGAGTTCACCTTCTACAAGAAGGCCCCGACCAAGTGACCGCAGCAAACCGGGCGACGCAACGGCGGCGTGGACTGCCGCTGCCCGTCCGCTTCGCGATCCTCGGGGTGATCTTCATCCTGGTGGCGATGGCCGGGCTGGCCCTGGGATCGGTGAACACTCCCATCGGTGACGTCATGACGATCGTCACCGGGGGTACCGGCGTCGACCCGGTGTCCCTGACGATCGTCCAGGACGTCCGGGAGCCACGCACCATCACCGCCCTGCTGGTCGGGGCGGCCCTGGGGATTGCTGGCCTGGAGATGCAGACCCTGTTCCGCAACCCGCTGGCTGATCCTTATGTGCTCGGCATCTCCTCGGGTGCCAGCCTCGGCGTCGCCCTCGTCGTGCTCGGCACGGCGTCGTCGGCGGGTGCGGCAACCTTCGCCTCCGGACTGGGCATAGGTCCCGATCTGTTGATCATGGTGGCAGCCGCGCTGGGGGCGGCAGTCGTGCTGTTCATCGTCATGCTGGCCGGCCGATTCGTCCACTCCTCGACGATCCTGCTGCTGCTCGGCGTCATGATCGGGTACTTCGTGTCGTCGGGGGTCACCGTGCTGTTGTCGCGAGCCAGTCCGGAGCTCATCGCCCAGTACACCCGCTGGCAGTTCGGCAGCTACCACGGCGTGACGTGGCAGAACCTACGAGTCATGGTGCCGATCATGGTGGTCATGATCCTGGCCAGCCTGCTGCTCGCCAAGCCACTCAACGCCTTGTTGTTGGGGGAACGCTACGCCCAGACGATGGGAATGAACCTCAAGGCGGTGCGCACCCTGCTGGTGGCCAGTACCGCGATCCTCGCCGGTGCCGCCACCGCGTTCTGCGGGCCGATCAGTTTCCTGGGCATCGCGATCCCACATCTGACGCGTGGGGTACTGGGGACAGCCGATCATCGTCATCTGCTGCCCGGATGCATCCTCACCGGCGGTTCCCTTGCGTTGATGGCCGACATCCTGGCGCAGTTGCCCGGCGACGACGTGCTGCCCGTCAACGCCGTCAACGCGGTGTTCGGCGCTCCAGTCGTCATGGTCATCCTCATCCGTTGGTATCGGGATGCGGAGGCGACGTGATCGGTCTTGCCATGACGGATTTGTCCGTCGGCTACACCTCGGGCCACCACGTCACGACGGTGTTGTCCGGGGTGACGGGATCGGTGGAGGCCGGTCGAATGATTGGGCTGGTCGGCCCCAACGGGGCCGGCAAGTCAACCCTGCTGCGGTCGGTGGCCGGCTTGCAGCCCATTCTGGGTGGCGAGGTGTCCCTCAATGGCACACCGACGTCAAAGATGTCTCGCCGTCAGATCGCCCAGACCCTCTCCACGGTGTTGACGGACCGGGTCTCGGTCGCCCGCCTCACCTCCAGGGATGTCGTCTCGCTGGGACGTCACCCCCATTCCGGAATCGGGGGTCGGCTGCGGCCCCATGACCAGGCCGTCATCGACGAGTCCTTGGCGGCGGTGGGGGCCACCGAGTTGGCTGGGGACTTCGTTGGCGAATTGTCGGACGGACAGCGTCAGCGGGTCATGGTAGCTCGGGCACTGGCTCAGGAGCCGTCCATCCTGCTGCTCGACGAGCCAACCTCCTTCCTCGATCCGCCGGGCCGTATCGCCCTGCTCGGAATGCTGCGCGAGGTGTGCACGGCGAGGGACATCGCCGTCGTGGTGTGCAGCCACGACATCGAGCCGGTGATGCGTTACGCCGACACCCTGTGGGTGGCTGGGCATGGCACTGACGTGACGATCGGCGCCCCTGAGGACCTGGCCCGTACCGGCGCTCTCGAGGAGGCCTTCCGCACCGAGGGGATCACCTTCGACCTCCACACCCTCACCTTCTGGCAGTCCGACGACGGATGCCCCACGGCGCGGGTCGTGGGGTCAGGGGTGGATGCCGACCTTGCTCATCACACCTTGACACGATCCGGATACCGGGTGGTCCAGGACCTTGCGGACGTCAGCGTCACGGTGAGCGTGGCCAACGGTGGCTGGGTGGTGGATGACCGCGTCCTGCCAACCCTGTCACAACTCCATGATCACCTCGTCGGACGTCAACAGGAGGTCAGCCGGTCATGACCGTCCGCTATCTCGTGCTGTGGCCCACCGCCGCCTGCGACCTTGCCTGCCCTTACTGTTACCGCCGGGATCGCCGGGGCGGCCGGATGCCGACCGAGGTCGCCGATGCCTCCCTGGATCTTCTCGCCGAGGGGGTTCGTACGACCGGCCAGCCAGCCCATGTGCAGTTGGCCGGTGGTGAGCCCACCCTGGTGCCCTCCCTCATCGAGCACGTCGCCGAGAGAGTTGCGGCCATCCGAGGTGGACGGGTCACCTGTGGCATCCAGACCAACGCAGCACGCCTCGACGACGAGATCATTGCCATGTTCACACGCCGTAACGTGCGTGTCGGGGTGAGCGTCGACGGTCCACCGCAGGTGCAGGAGAGAGCCCGCGGTTCGGCGGCCCCGACCTTCCGGGGTCTGCTCGCCCTGGCCCGAGCCGACATCCCGGTACGAGTGACGACGGTGCTCTCGGCCCTCAACATCGACCACCTCGACGAACTGGCCGTCACCCTGGGGGGACTGCCCAATGTCACCGGGTTCGGCCTCGACCCACTGGTGGGGATCGGCAGCGCGGCGGGCAGAGGCGATCTCGTCCCCTCCGATGACGCCGTCGTCGGAGGGATCACCGCCCTGTACCGACGCCTGACCCAGGTCAACGCGATGCGGGCGAGACCCCTGGTCTGGCGGGAACTGGAGACCGTCCGGGCTGCTATGCATCGCTCCCCGGCGAACACACCCACCACTGTCGACCCCTCCGGTCGCACCCTGCTTCCGCTGTCGGTGTCCAACCGTCCCTACTGCCACGCAGCTGTCGGGGAATCCATGGCGGTGGCCCCGGACGGCAGCGTCTACCCCTGCTCCCAGTCCGTCGGGGACCCGGCATCCCGGGCCGGAACCGTCCACGACGTTGACTGGGACCGCCTCAAACACCGTTTCTCCCAGGACGTCCACACCTTGCGCGGACCATGCCATCGCTGCGCCCTGGCCGGCCGCTGTCCCGGCGACTGCCCCTCCCGTGTCGAGGCCAACAACCTCGCCGACCCGGAGCAGGCTCGCACCCCACTCACCTGCCTCATCGACGACACCCTCGCCCGTCTGGAGACCGCATCATGACCACCCTGTGTTTCTTCTCAGCCACCGGAGGCGAACTCACCCTCGTCAGCCAGGCGCTCTCACGGATGAGGGCTGACGGCCTCGACGTCACCCTCTTCGGCCGCACCAAGGAGCAACTCATCGATCCGGAGCTGTCCCGCGCCTTTGCTCGAGCAGCCGCTCGCAGTGACGCCGTCGTACTGAGTTTCCATGGCGGGACGGGGTCCTGCCCGGCGTGGTCGGACCTGGTCGAGGCCTGGCAGGACCGTCGCGACTCCGGACTGTCGCTGCCGTGGATCCACATCCAACCCACCTCCGGTGACGACGACGGCCTGCTCGCCGCCCAGGAATGGGCCAGCGGCCTCGACGACGGCACTTGGAAGGGGCTCATCAGTCTGCTGGGAATGAGCGGTCCGGACAACATCGAGGCGGCGCTACGAGTTCTCGTCGACCGGGTGACGGATGGGAACGTGCCCGTCCCCGAGGTCGTCCGTGCCCCCACCGAGGGAATCTGGCATCCGCGTCACGGCCTGTTCACGAGCCTGGCCGATTACCAGCACCACCTGAACCCCGACCGTCCCACCATCGGGATCACCTTCCCGCGCAGCTACTGGCTGGAGCACGACACCGCGCACATCCGAGCCCTCGTCGAGGCCGTCGAGGAGCTTGACGCCAACACCGTCCCCTTCTTCTGCCTGCGTCTGCCCGACTCTCGGCGCGGGAACATGGGTATGACCCAGACCTTGGAGACCCTGCTACGCGACGAGAAGGGCAACCGGGTCATCGACACCCTCGTCGACGTCCACGGGATGTCGATGACGGCCGGCGTCCCTGCTAATGCCAACGCCTACCCGAACCTGGGCGTCAGCGTGCTGCATGCCCTCACCTCCTATGCACCGCGGGCCGCGTGGGAGGCCACTGCCCAAGGCATGGGGTCGATGGACATCGCCACCCAGGCCGCCCAACCGGAGTTCGACGGCGCCCTCATCACCAAGTTCCTCGCTACCCGGGAAGCCGACGAGGTCGACGAACTCACCGGAGCCGTCGTCCCTCGCATGATCCCCGTCCCGGGACGCCCCGAGGCGATGGCCGAGCTGGCCCTGTCCTGGGCTCGCCTGGCCCGCACCCCGGCCAACCAGCGCAAGGTCGCGATCGTCTTCCACCACCACCCGCCACGCAACGACCGCATCGGCTGTGCGACGGGGCTGGACACCTTCGAGTCAGTGCGCCAACTGCTCATCCGGATGGCCGATGAGGGGTACGACGTCCCGGAGCAGTTCGATCATGCCGACGACATCGCCCAGGTGCTGCTGTCCTGCCTGACCTGCGACCAGCGCTGGCTCACTCCCGAACAGATGCACGACCGCTCCGAGGCCCACGCCGATCTGGATACTTCCCGCCCCTGGTACCGGACACTGCCGGAGTCCGTGCGGGAGTGCATGGACCGCAACTGGGGGCCGCACCCAGGAACCCTCTTCGTCCACGACGACGAGTTCTCCTTCGCCGGTCACCTCGACGGCAACGTGCTGCTGACGATCCAACCGCCGCGCGGGAACTTCGAGGCCATCACGGATTCCGTCATCCACGACCCGGTGCTGCCTCCCCCGCACCACTACCTGGCCCACTACCGCTGGATCCGTGACGTCTTCAAGGCCGACGCCGTCATCCACGTCGGCACCCACGGCAGCCTGGAATGGCTTCCCGGCAAGGGACTAGGCCTGTCCGAGGAGTGCTACCCGGAGCTCGCCCTGGACCGGATGGTCAACATCTACCCGTACATCATCAACAACCCCGGCGAGGGCACCCAGGCCAAGAGACGCAGCGCCGCCGCTCTTGTCGACCATCTCACCCCTCCCATGCGTCAGGCCGGTCTGTACGACTCCACCGCCGAGATCGACCGGATCCTGCGCGAGCACGCCGGGGCGGAGTCACAAAGCCCGCAGCGCGCCCGTCTCGTCGCCGAACAGGTGTGGGGCGCCGTGGTGGAGGCCGGTCTGGACACTGATCTGGGGCTGGCCCCCGAGGACGTCGACATCGACCCCGTCGAGCTGCTCGACAAGGTCCATCACCACCTGCTCGAGCTGCAGGACCGCGAGATCTCCGACGGTCTGCACGTGCTCGGACAGCTCGTCGCAGGCCAGGACGACCCCGCCGCGGCCGAGGTGGAGTACGTCGCCCAGTTGACCCGTCAGTCCAACGGCCACGTGCCGTCCCTGCGGGAAGCGGTGCTGGACACCTGGGGGACGAGCCTCGACGAGGTCAGCGCGAAGGCTGGCGAGCCGGTCACCGTCACCGCCGACCTGCCGGATGGCCTGACCGGACGCGGGATCATGGAAGCTGCCCACCAGCAGTGTGTCGACCTGCTGGCCCCGGTCATCGCCTGTCACCACGGCGGATGCTTCGACGCCAACAAAGCCCGAGACCTGGCGGTCCAGATGAGTCTCGAACAACTCGGCGCCGAACGCGGGGATGTCGTCGAGACCCTCACCTGGGTCATCACCGACCTCATGCCGCGTCTGGACGCCACCCGGGACGAGATCGAGTCGATCATGACGGCTCTGGACGGCGGATTCGTGTCTCCTGGACCGTCGGGGGCACCCAGCCGGGGTAACGCCCACATCCTGCCGACCGGTCGGAATTTCTTCTCCCTGGATCCCGAGGCCATGCCGACACCAACCGGATGGCTGGAAGGGGTCGAGCTGGCCGACCAGTTGCTCGCCGGGTACGCCGAGGCCCACCCCGACCAGCCCTGGCCGCGCACCGTCGGGGTCGTGGTGTGGGGGACGGCCAACATGCGCAGCGGCGGGGCCGACATCGCCGAGATCCTGTACCTCATGGGGGTGCGTCCGATCTGGGAGTCATCGGGCCTTGTCAGCGGGTTGCAGATCATCGACCCGGTCGAGCTGGGGCGCCCTCGCATCGACGTCTCCCCGCGCATCTCGGGGCTCTTCCGGGACGCCCTCCCCAACCTCGTCGAGATGGTCGACCGGGCGGTCCGGATGGTCGCCGCCCTGCCGGAGGCCGACGACGACAACATGTTGCGCGCCCACGTCGAGGCCGACGTCGCCGACATGGCAGCCCGCGGGATCGACGTCGAGCAGGCTCGTCGCAAGGCGACACTGCGGGTCTTCGGTTGCCCACCCGGCGGATACGGCGCTGGTGTGGAGGAACTCATCGAGACCAAGGCGTGGCAGGACAAGGCCGATCTGGGACGGGCCTACATCGCAGCCTCCTCCCACGCCTACGGCGAGGGGGTGTTCGGGGACGTCGAGACCGAGAGATTCACCGCTGCGTTGTCGCGAATGGACGTCACCGTCAAGAACGAGGACACCCGCGAGTACGACATGCTCAGCTGCACCGACTTCTACAACTACTACGGCGGGCTCATCGCCGCTGCGACGACGGTGCGCGGCGAGGCACCGATGTCGTTCGTGGGTGACTCCTCCGATCCCGCCCGGATCGCCACACGCACCACCACGCAGGAGGCCCGGATCATCCTGCGCTCCCGAATCCTCAACCCGTCGTGGATCGAGGGTCTGCAGCGCCACGGGTACAAAGGGGCCGGGGACCTGTCCAAGGTGCTCGACATCCTCATCGGCTGGGACGCCACCGCCGACGTCGTCGACGACGGCCTGTGGGAGAAGGTGGCGCGTCGTTATGCCCTCGACCCGGCGATGCAGGAGTGGTTCCACGAGGTCAACCCGCACGCCCTGCACAACATCGTGGACAAGCTCCTTGACGCCGCCCAGCGCAACATCTGGCAGGCCGACCCGGGCACCGTCGAGGAGTTGCAGGACACCTACGCCGACATCGAGGGGACCATCGAGGAGGTCTCCGACGACCCGCACCCGTCCGCCGCTGCGACGCGCTCTGCGTCCGTGACCGCTGATGGTGGGCTCGACCTGGCCGGGCTGGGGTTGGCCTGATGACCTACCCTTTCACCGCCATCGTCAGACAGGACGAGACGAAACTTGCCCTGCTGTTGTGCGCGGTCAACCCCCGTATCGGCGGGGTCGTCCTCAGTGGTGAGAAGGGGACGGCCAAGTCGACGGTGGTCCGTGGTCTGGCAGAGCTGCTGCCGAGTCAGGTGATGAGGACGTTGGCCCTGGGCGCCACCGAGGATCGTCTCGTCGGAGGACTCGACCTGGAGGCCACCCTGACGTCGGGCCGGCCAGTACTCCAGCCGGGCCTGCTGAGCGAGGTCGACGGCGGGGTGCTCTACGTCGACGAGGTCAACCTCCTCGACGACCACCTCGTCGACCTCGTCATCGACGCGTGCGCCGGTACGTTCCGGGTGGAGCGGGAGGGCCTGACGGCCACCCTGGCCAGCCGATTCGTCCTGGTCGGGACCATGAACCCGGAGGAAGGTGCTCTGCGCCCCCAGTTGCTGGACCGGTTCGGACTGTGCGTCGAGGTGCACGGCGAGTCGGACCCGGACACTCGCGCCGAGATCATCCGGCGTCGGCTCGACCACGACGCCGACCCGAGTGGGTTCGCACGCCGTTGGCAGGACGACCAGGAACGCCAGGCCGCGGCCATCGGCAGGGCGCAGCGCATCGTCGACCAGATCGCGCTGAACCGCACCGTCACCGAGCTCATCGGCTCGCTGTGTCGACACAACCACGTCGCCGGTCACCGGGCCGACATCGTCATGGCCGAGGCCACCCGCGCTCATGCCGCTCTGGCCGGTCGCGGGATCGCCACCGAGGACGACGTGTTGGCGGTCAGCGAGATGGTGCTGCGGCATCGTCGCCGCGACGAAACCCCGTCGGCCCCTACTCGGCCACCCGAGCCGCAACAGCAGGAGCAGTCCGAGGACCAACAGCCCAACCAACCTGATCACCAGTCTGACCAGCCCGACCGGGATCCCAATGACGACGTGGAAAACCGGTTTCAGAACGAGGATGCTGCTCCGCCACCCGGCAGTCAGGACGATCAACAACGCGATGACCACGCAGATCCTGATGACCAGACCGACCAGACGAACCAACAACCCAACCCCGGGGAACAGGTCGCTGCCGTCGGGGATCCTTTCGCCATTCGGCCTCTGGAACCCGGTCAAGATCGTCTGGCGCGCCGCGCCTCCGGACGACGCCTGCGTACCCGCAGCAAGGATCGACGCGGTCGTTACATCTCGGCCCGCCCCACGACCGTCCCCGACGACCTTGCCCTGGACGCCACCCTGCGTGCCGCCGCGGTGCACCAGAGGTCACGCCGAGCCGACCCGAGTCGTCCCGCGATGGCGGTCCACGTCGAGCCGGGTGACTGGCGGGCCAAGGTGAGGACCGGACGGTCGGCCTCCTGCGTCACCCTCGTCGTCGACGCCTCCGGGTCGATGGGGTCACGGGGCCGGATGACCGCCTCCAAGGGGGCTATCCTCTCCCTGCTGCTCGACGCCTACGTCAAGCGTGACCGGGTCTGCCTCATCGGTTTCCGCCGCGACCGGGCCGAGGTGCTCGTCCCGGTGACCTCCTCGGTGGAGGTGGCCCAACGCGGCCTGGCCGAGCTTCCCGTCGGCGGTCGCACTCCTCTGGCGGCTGGGCTCGTAACGGCCTGCGAGGTCGTCCGGCCCCTGCTGCTCAAGGACCCCGGTCTGCGTCCGCTGTTGGTGCTCGTCACCGACGGACGCAGCAACGTCGGCCTGGACGGCAAACCCAACTCCCGCGCCACCGACGAAGCCCTCAAAGTGGCGGACGAGATCGGCGCCGACCGGCGTCTCAGCTGGGTCGTCATCGATACTGAGGACCCCCGCGGCATCCAACTGTCCAGGGCCAACGACATCGCGACGGCCCTGGGCGGACCCTGCCTGCGCATCGACGACCTACGTGCCGACGACCTCGTGAACGTCGTCTCCCAACTCGACCCGACCCAACCCCGAAAGGACCGCTGACATGGCACAACGCCCCGTCTACCCCTTCTGCGCCATCGTCGGACAGGAGGAGATGAAGCTGGCCCTCATCCTCGCCTCGATCAGCCCCGATCTGTCCGGGGTGCTCATCCGCGGCGAGAAAGGAACCGCGAAGTCCACGGCGGTGCGTGGCCTGGCGGCCCTGCTCCCGGAGCACCAGGAGGTTCCCGGGGCCTACCACCTGTCCCCCGAGGAGTATCCGGTTCACGCTGCCGAGCTCGGACTGCCCGAGACCATGCCCGAGCCGCGCACCGTCCGGGTGCCCGTGATCGAGCTGCCGGTGGGAGCCACTGAGGACCGCGTCACCGGAACCCTCGACATGGAGACGGCCCTGCGCGAGGGGCGACGCCGCTTCGAGCCCGGTCTGCTGGCCGCGGCCCACCGCGCGATCCTCTACGTCGACGAGGTCAACCTCCTCGACGACCACGTCGTCGACCTGCTGCTGGACTCGGCCGCGATGGGGGTCAACACCGTCGAGCGCGAGGGTGTCAGCGTGACCCATCCGGCGCGATTCACCCTGGTCGGCACCATGAACCCCGAGGAGGGAGAACTGCGTCCCCAACTGCTCGACCGGTTCGGACTGTGCGTCACCGTCGGAGGTGAGGACGACCCCGAGAAGCGCATCGAGGTCATCCGCCGCCGTCTGGCCTTCGAGGACGATCCGACCGGCCTCTCGCGCAAGTGGGAACAGGAAGGCCACGAGACCAGCAAGAGGATCGGACTGGCCACCGAGCTCGTCAAGGAGGTCCAGATCGACGACGAGACCCTCACGACGGTCGCCCGCACCTGCATCAACGCCCATGTCGACGGCCACCGGGCCGACATCATGATGGTGAGGGCCGCGCGCACCCTGGCGGCGTGGAACGGACGCACTGAGATCATCACCGACGACCTCACCCAGGCCGCCCGGCTCGTCCTGCCGCACCGCATGAGGCGGCGTCCCCTCGAGTCAGTCGGCGGTCCGGGGGCAGCGTGATACGTACTCCCCGTCGGCACTGGCAGCCGAGGCTGAGTTGGCTTCCGCACATCCCCAGACAGACCCCGCCGCCCATTGACGTCCCTCTCATCGGCCTCGACGAGGTCCACGACGGGCGGGCCGTGGTGCGTCAGATGTCTCATGACGGGAAGCGGTGGCTGCTGCCAGGGTCGATCGCCTCAGCCTTCGTCAGCCTGGTCAACATCGGGATGCCGATGGCCCTCGGCGGAGCCATTGATGACGGAGTGGTCGCGGCCAATGGTGCTGCCCTTGCCGGCTGGCTGACCCTGGTTGCGCTGGCCTACGTGGTCCGCGCGGTAGCCCAGACGGTACGGATGCAGACCAATGTCGGGGCCGGGCTGGCCGAGCACGATCTTCGTGTCCAGGCCCTCGATCGGATCACTGCTCCGGGGGGAATCGGTGGGACGTCCCGTCTTCCCGGTGATCTTCTCGCCGTCGTCGTCACCGACGTCCGGGCGGTGTCGCGCGCCTTCATCGCCCTGACTTCGATCCCCGGCAACACCGTCACCCTGCTCGGTTCCCTCGTCGCGATGGCTCTCATCAACGGATGGTTGGCGCTGGCGACGGTATGCATCGTCCCGCTGCTCATCCTGTTGTCGGTCAAGGGGGTCGCCCCGGTCAAGCGCAGCACCCGCCGAGAGCGGCGGGCCGAGGCCGCGGTGGCCGGGTCCGCAGCCGATCTCACCAGCGGGCTGCGCGTCATCCAGGGGTTGTCGGCCGAGCACCGCGCCACCGAAAGATTCCGCGTGGCGAGTCGGGAGGGGCTGGCGGCCGCCCTGCGCAACCGTCAGATCAAGGGGGTCTACACCGGCACCATCAACGCCTCGGTCGGCGTGTTCATCACCGCCCTCACGGTGCTGGCCGGGTGGCTCACCCTCAAGGGCCACATCAGCGTCGGGCAGCTCGTCACCGTGGTGGGTCTGGCACAGACCCTTGGGCCACCGCTGCGAGCCCTGGGCGTCGACACCGCGACGATACTATCCAGCGCCAACGCCTCCGGGGACAGGTTCTGCGAACTGCGTGACAGCCCGGCGGCCTGGCCGGTCCATCCCGACGACGGGGCCCGCACCACTCCCGGCGACGGCCCGGTCTGGCTACGGGTTCCAGTCGAGGAGCCGGACTTCTGTCTGGACGTCCCGGCCGGGACGCACCTGGGGATCGTCGCCCCGCAGCGCGTCTGCGACGCACTGGCTGACGCCATCGATCACGGGCCGAAAACCCTGCTCAATGGGGTGCCGGCCAGTCGTCTCAACCCGTCCCAGCGACGTCGTCTGGTCCTGGTGGCTCCACGCACCCCGGAACTCTTCGACGACACCGCGCGGGCTAACATCGTGCTGAATCGCCAGACGACGGTTGCCAAACTCGATGCTGTCGTCGACGCCGCCGCCCTGGACACCGTCGCGAAGGCGCTGCCGCGCGGTCTGGAGACCGAGGTCGGGGAGGGCGGACGCCAGGTCTCCGGAGGTCAGCGTCAGCGTCTGGCTTTGGCGCGCGCCCTACTGCACTCCCCTGACGGTCTGGTGCTGATCGACCCCACCACCAGCATCGACGCCGTCACGACCGCCACCATCGCTGAACGGCTGCAGGAGTTGCGGCGGGGACGCACCACCGTCATCGCCACCGCGTCCCCGGCCCTGTTGGACTGCATGGATGAGGTCGTCATGCTCGACGACGACGGCCACGAAGTCGCCCGCGCCCCACATCGCGAGTTGCTGACCCGCGAGGACTACCGGGGGATGCTGTCATGAGCACTCCCCGTTGGCTGCCACTCGCCACTGCCGACCAGGTTCGTCACGAGGTCCACCGGGCGGCACGCGGCGTGCGCGGGTACCTAGTCGGCGCGATCGTGGTCATCACGGCGGCAGCCCTGCTGGACCTGGCTGTGCCGGTGGCGACCGGATGGATCATCGACGCCGCTCGGGCCCACCGTTCGCCCTCGTCCCTGCTCTCCCCGGCCCTCGTCATGGCCGGCGCGGTGATCGGGTCGGGAATCTGCAATGGCGCTGCCCAGGCGCTGACGCCGTCCTTCTTCACGACCATCGTCACCCGGTTGCGGGAGTCGATGATCCAAGCCGGCCTGGGGCTGGACCAGCAGCGGGTGGAGCGGGCCGGTACCGCCGACCTGGTCTCACGAGCGTCCGACGACGTCCAAGCGGTACGCGACGCGGCGAATGGCGCCCTTCCGCGCCTTGTCAACACCATGATCATGGTGATTGTGTCAGTGGGCGCGTTGGCCAGCCTGCATCCGGCCTTCTTCATCCCTGTGCTCCTCGCCGCCGTGCTCTACGGCCTGGCCATCCGGGAGTTCCTGCGGACTGCCCCGCCCGTGTATCGCGCTGAGAGGCGGGCATCGACAACCCAGTCCCAGCACATCCTCTCGACCATCCACGGTCTTGACGTGGTGCGGGCCTTTGGGCTGGAGAATCTGCGTATTCGGACGGTGGCGGGCGGATCCTGGCAGGCCATCCGCTGGAACCTCCGCGGACGGTTCCTCGGGAACAGGCTCGTCGTCAGGCTGCTGGCCGGTGAGGCTGTGGCAACCATCGGCGTCGCATGGACCGGACACCTACTCGTCACCAGCAACAAGCTCAGCGTCGGTGCGGCGGCGACGGCAGTCCTGGTGCTGCTGAGGCTGTTCTCCCCGGTGCGGTTCCTGCTGATGTTCCTCAACAACCTGCAGACTGCCTGGGTATGTCTGCAGCGGGTGGTGGGTGTGATCCACGCCCGTCACGAGGGACCGACCGTCGTCGAGCACACCCACCAGGGCCCGTCGTCGGTTCACGTGGAGGGGCTGAGTTTCGGCTATCAGGACGGTCCGGACGTGCTGCACGAGGTGAGCCTGGACATCCCTGCCGGGCACACCACGGTTCTCGTCGGGGAATCCGGCGCTGGCAAGTCGACCCTGGCAGCACTCGTGGCTGGCCTGCTGGAACCTCGGTCTGGTCAGGTCGTCATGTCCCCTGGAAAGGCTCGAACCGTGCTCATCAGCCAGGAGATCCACACCTTCTCGGGCAGCCTTCTCGACGACGTGGCTCTCGGGTTACCAGCCACCGCCGAGAACTGGCCTGACGACCAGGTTCGCGAGACCGTCATGGAGGCTCTGGAACAGGTCGGTGCCGAATGGGTGAGGAATCTGGCCGATGGCGTCGACACTCTGGTGGGACGACTGGGAACCCGGCTCTCCCCGGCCCAAGCCCAACAGGTGGCGCTGGCACGGGCCTTGCTGGCCGATCCCCAGGTCATCATCTTGGATGAGGCAACGGCCGAAGCCGGAAGCTCGGGCGCGGCTGCCCTCGACCGGGCCGCCGTCGAGGTCGTCAGGGAAAGGACGGCCCTGCTGGTCGCCCACCGGCTGTCCCAGGTGGCCATGGCTGACGAGGTCGCGGTCATGGAGGACGGGCGGATCGTGGAGGTCGGGCCTCCCGAGCAGCTGCGCGAGGGCAGCGGCCCCTTCGCCAAACTGTGGCAGGTGTGGTCGAGCCAGCACTGAGCCGCTCTCAGGCACACAGCTGTGCCAGTTTCGGACACCCGCACCGCGAAAAGCCCCGGCGCAGGTGTCCGAAACTGGCGCAGCTGGAAAGAGGGGGTCCCCGGGGACCACGAGTGGGTCAGAGCGGCATCACATCGTGGACTCGACCCTGTCAGCGATACCAGCGTCGATATTGCGCCAATAGGTCAGGGTGTTGCCGATGACCGGCTCCTCCATGTCGAAGTTCGTCAGCAGGTCGACGAGGGTCTCCACCAGCTCGTCACGCTCCTGATCGGAGAAGACGTCACGGACCAGGGTGTGGGCCTGGCCGAAGTCATCATCCTCGGCGTGCAGGGTCTGGGCGGCACGAACGAGCTCACCGTCGGTCTCCCAGGTGGCCTCCGAGCTGGCGCGGTAACCGCTGGCGTAGTTGCGGCCGTAGGAGTTCGGGGCGTAGGTCGGGGCCGATCCGGCATGCTCGTAGGTCATCTGGCCGTCGAAGGCGTACTGATTCGTCGCGACGGTCGGACGGTTCACGGGAAGCTGCTCGTAGTTGACGCCCAGACGGTTGCGGGCGGCATCGTTGTAGGCGAAGGCGCGGCTCAACAACATACGGTCGGGCGAGAGGCCGGTGCCCTCGACGGTGTTGGACGGGGAGAAGGCCGCCTGCTCGATCTCGGCGAAGAAGTTCTCCGGGTTGCGGTCCAGGGTGAACCTGCCGATGGTGTGCAGCGGGTAGTCCTTGTGTGGCCACACCTTGGTGATGTCGAAGGGGTTGAAGCGGTAGTCCTTGGCATCGTCGTAGGGCATCAACTGCACCTTGACGGTCCAGGACGGGTGGTCGCCGTCAGCAATGTGATTGAACAGATCCTCGCGGTGGATGTCCGGGTGATCCCCGACGACGGCCTTGGCCTGGTCGGCGGTCATGGTGTGGACGCCCTGGTCGCTGATGAAGTGGTACTTCACCCACGTGATCTTCCCCTCGGCGTTCACCCACGAGTAGGTGTGCGAGGAGTAGCCGTTCATGGTGCGGTAGCTGAGCGGAATGCCTCGCGGGCCCATGAGGTAGGCGACCTGGTGGGCCGACTCCGGGGAGAGGCTCCAGTAGTCGTACATCATGTTGGGGCTGCGCAGGCCAGAGTTTGGCAGGCGCTTCTGTGAGCGAATGAAGTGGGGGAACTTCATCGGGTCACGCATGAAGAACACCGGGGTGTTGTTGCCAACCATGTCGAAGTTACCTTCGTCGGTGTAGAACTTCAGCGAGAATCCACGGACGTCACGCCACGTGTCGGGGCTACCGAGCTCACCGGCGACCGTGGAGAAGCGGGCCAGCATCGGGGTCTCCTTGCCTCTCTGCAGGAAACCGGCCTTGGTGTACTCCGAGACGTCAGCGGTGGTCTCGAAGTGTCCGAAGGCCCCCGACCCCTTGGCATGTGGCTTGCGCTCGGGGATGTTCTCGCGGTTGAAATGGGCCAAGGTGTCAACCAGGTGGGCGTCGTGCAGCAGCACCGGGCCGTCGGCACCGACGGTCAGGGAGTATTCGTCGCTGGGCGCGGGGGAACCGTTCGTATTGGTTGACGGCTTACTGGGATCAATGGGCATGACGACTTCTCCGGATAGGTCGAGTGCTTCCTTCCACATTGCCCCTTGGCACGGTCACTTCCAAGCAAATGACGCCATCCGTGAAAGCACCTGCGAAGGCCCTGGCAATAGGGCCGCAGTTGCCCGACGATGGGAGTATGAGCGACGTCATCGTCACCAAGAACGACCAGCAGTCACGCTACGAGTCTCATATCAACGGTGAGCTCGCCGGATTCGCAGAATTTCGCCGCGAGGGGGACGTTGTCGTCATGCCTCACACCGAGGTCTTCGACGCCTTCGGCGGCAAGGGGGTTGGCAGCGCCCTGGCGCGATCTGCCCTCGACGACATCGCCTCCCAGAACCTGACGGTACGACCGGACTGCACCTTCATCAGGGGATGGCTGGACAAGCACCCCGATCACCCGGTGAACGTTATCTAAAGGTGTGTGGGTGGGACCAAGCCTTTTCCAAGACTCAGCCCCCACACGCTCTCACACTGGAGACTTCGACGGATTGTGCAAGGGCGGCATTCATCCGACTGCGAGCATCATCGCGTGTCAGCGACGCTCAGACACGAATGTCCGGGGATCCTCCGGGAGACCGCGGTCGCTCGGCTCGTAAGTGCGTCCGGAGTATCGAGGGTGAAGGAAGTTCTGGGCCGACATGATCTCATCCAGCCTTTCCTCGGGGATTAGAGCGCGTTTGAGGACGACATCACGAACTGATTTTCCGGTGCGGGCAGCCTCCTCGCCAATGAGATCTCCCTGATGGTGTCCAATCACATCGTTCAGGTAGGTCAAAATGCCAATGGAATTGGTGACATGCTTTCGGCACTGCTCCGCATTTACAGTGATTCCGTCAATGCATTTGCTACGCAAGGTGCCACAGGCATTGATCAGACGGTGGATGGACTCGAACATTGCTTGTGACAGAGCCGGTTCCATCACATTGAGTTCCAGCTGGCCAGCTTCGACAGCGAAGCAGAAGGTGACATCGTTTCCGAATACCTTGAAACAGATCTGGTTAACGACCTCGGGAATGACCGGATTCACCTTGGCCGGCATGATGGACGATCCTGCCTGCATCTCTGGAAGGTTGATTTCCTTGAGCCCAGCCCTTGGTCCCGATGAGAGCAGTCTCAAATCGTTGCAGATCTTGGAGATCTTCGCCGCCAGGCGTTTGATGATGGAATGGACAGCAATGTAGGCGCCGTTGTCGTAGGACGATTCCATGAGGTTAGTGGAGGGACGAATCGGGTACCCGGTCACCTTGGCCAGCTTCTCTGCGGCAAGTTCGGCATATCCATCTGGGGTGTTGATCCGAGTGCCGATGGCAGTGCCGCCCAGGTTGACCTCTACGAGAAGATCGCTTCCGACATCAAGCCGGTCCAGTTCAGCACGGATGTTGTGCACGTACCCGTCAAACTCCTCACCCAGAGTCATGGGAACAGCATCCTGCAACTGGGTGCGTCCCATCTTCAGTACATCGGCAAATTCCTTGGCCTTGGCATCGAAACTATCTGCAAGGTCGGCGACGGCTCGTTTCAGCCCCTCCAGCAGGGCGTACACCCCCAAGCCGGAACCCGGTGGCGTAGGCGTCATTGGTCGACTGGGACTTGTTGACGTCATCGTTGGGGTGGATGACATCATAGGCACCCTTCGGGTATCCCAACATTTCGAGAGCCAGGTTGGCGATGACCTCGTTGGTGTTCATGTTGATCGAGGTTCCCGCTCCTTCTTGGAAGGAATCGGTCGGGAATTGGTCCATGCAGCGCCCATCATCCAAGATCGCATCGCATGCGGCGACGATAGCGTCAGCGACATCACTCGGCAGAACCTTCAACTGCTTGTTCGTCAGAGCTGCTGCCTTCTTCACCTGAACCATCCCACGAATGAAGTCAGGCTCGTCGTTCATGCATCCACGTGACATTTGGAAATTCTCTAGAGCACGCAATGTATGGATTCCATAGTAGTACTGATTCGAGATTTCCCGTTTCCCAAGAAGGTCCTCTTCGATCCGCCCCCAGTCACCTTTACTCCTAACCACGATATTATTTTTATCTAGACTCACATGCCCATCCTTCGACACCATATATAATAATTGGAGTCATTGAAGGCAAGGAACTAATTTCACGCAAGTCAGGAAAATGACACTACACAGATACATGGATTAGTCATCATTTCAAACATGACACAACCGCAAATCGCAAATTAGCACAGAATTAGTAGTGATATGCCCACCTCTCCATGGACACCAAATATATATCATGCTAACACCCCTCCGCATGCTGGACGACCTGACTCCCGACGAGCGCAAGATCACCATGTCTGCACACCCTGAACCATGATCCCGAGAGCCCCGCTTGCTCCTGCCATCCCCGGTAGGACAAGTAGAAAAAACCTCGGCGCACGTAGTATTTTGAGGAGTCGATCATCGAAAAGAGGACTCCCCAGTGCCCACTTCCTCCGTCGGATCGCGCCGAGCCTGGCTCATGGTCGGGGCCGGAATCTCCCTGTTGGCGGGCCTTGACGGCGCCTTGTTACTCCTTGGCGTCTGGTCCCCGGTGCTGTCGTCACGGCTGTCGGACTGGCACGGACCCCTCATGGTGCTCGGCTTCGTCGGCACCGTCATCTGCCTGGAACGGGCAGTCGCCCTGGGGAAGAGACCTGGCTACCTCGTTCCGTTGATCTCGGGGCTTGGCGTGATCGTCCTCCTCGTGCCCCTCACGCCTCCCCGGTTCGGCCTGACCCTGCTCACCCTGGCACAGCTCGGTCTGCTGGGCATTTATGTCCCGCTGTGGAAACGCAACCAGGACGACGCCACCGTCATCCAGATTGCCGGCGCCTTCTGCGCCGCCGGTGCAGCCGCTCTGCTCACCTCAGGGGCCGACGTCCCTGACGTCATCGGATGGCTTGCCTGCTACCTCATCCTGACGATCTGCGGCGAGAGGCTGGAACTCTCCCGTCTGACGATGACTCGCAATCGCGCCCTCCCAGCTCTGTGTCTGACCGTCGTGGCCGCTCTCTTCGTCTCGGTCGCCAGCCCCCAGATCGGGTACCGACTGCTCGGACTCGTCCTCATTGCTCTGGCGGTGTGGCTGTGCCGTAACGACGTCGCCCGCGGCGAACTGAAGCGTGGCGGGCAGTCGGCCTACATTGGCCTGTTGCTCATGATCGGTTACCTGTGGCTCGGTCTGGCTGGTCTGATCTGGACGATCAATGGCCTCCTCACCACCGGACGGGCCTATGACGCCGTCGTCCACTCAGTCTTCCTCGGATTCACGATGGGGATGATCCTCGGCCACGCCCCGATCATCCTCCCCGCGGTACTACGCGTCAGACTGAGCTGGACGACGTGGTTCTGGCTGCCGGCCTTCCTCCTGGAGACCTCCCTGCTGGTGCGCATCGGCATCGGTGACGCCTTGAATCGTCCCACCGCGGTGCAGGCGGGCGGTGTCGTCAACGTGCTGAGCCTGCTGACCCTGGTGGCCGTTGTGGCCACCCATGTTCGTTCGCGAAGTCGACCCGACACCCACCCGAAGCCTGCAACCCCACACACGACACTCCCCCTCAGGAGGGACCATGGCTGAGATCACGTCCGCGTCGGCCGGCCGCAAGCCGGACACGAACAAGCGCAGCTGGCACCGCAAGGCGTCCCGTCCGGTCTCCGGGTGGCTGGCGGCCCTGCTCATCGTGGCGATCGTGAACCGGTGGATCCCGCAGTCGCGCTGGCTGTTGGTCCACATGGTCACCCTAGGCGTCGCAACGACCTCGATCATGGTGTGGGGCCAGTACTTCACCGAGGCGATCCTGCACAACAACCTCACCGAGGCTGATCGCAGTCGTCAGGTCTTGCGCATCCGTCTGCTGACGGCAGGCATCATCGTCACCTGTGTCGGCATGGTGGCGGACTGGCCGTGGGTGACGGTCGTAGGAGCGGTGATCGTCGGCTCGATGCTCACCTGGTACGCCTTTGACTTGGGCCATCAGGTTCGCCACGCCCTCCCCGGCCGTTTCGACTCCACGGTGAGGTTCTACTGCGCGGCCGCCTGCCTGCTGCCCCTGGGAGCGACCCTCGGTGCGATCATGGCCTTCTCCCCGGTAGAGCCGTGGCGAACCCGTCTGCTCGTCGCCCACCAGGCCCTCAACCTGCTCGGATTCGTCGGTCTGACCGTCGTCGGCACCCTCATCACCTTGTGGCCAACCGTGCTGCGCACCAAGATGCAACCCGCCCAAGATCGCCACGGCAGGTACTCCCTGTACGTCATGATGGCCGCGGTCGCCGTCACCACCGTCAGCGCCCTGTGCGGGCTGTGGTGGCTCGCTGCCATCGGCGTCACTGCCCACATCATCGGCGTCTGCATCGTGCTCGGAGATCTCGTGGCCTGTGCCGTCCACAAGCCGCCGCGTGACTTCCCCGGATTCACCATGGGGGCGGCCATCTGCTGGATGCTGGTGTGGCTCGTCTGGCTGGCCTGGAAACTCGCTTCCAAGGGCACCGGGCTGCTGGCTGACGACATCTTCACCCTCTCGGTGCCCGTCATCGTCGGTTTCCTGCTCCAGCTCCTCATCGGCGCCATGAGCTATCTCATGCCGATGGTCATGGGTGGCGGGCCGAAGATCGTCCGGGCGACCAATGCCAAAATGCACGCCTTCGGCGCGCTGCGAGCCACCATCACCAATGCCGGGCTGTTGCTGTGGGTGCTCGCCATGGGCGCCTGGACTCGTCGCCTCGGCATGGTGATGGCCGTCGTCGGACTGGCCACCTTCCTGCCTGCCACCGCAGCGATGGTGCGCACCGGCGTCCCCTTGCTCAAGGAGAAGGGACGCCAGATGGCGGCTCGGGCGGCCACCCCTGCCGAGAGGGGGGAAACCCCTGGGGCCTCCCCCGAGAGGGCAGCCGTCTCCCCTGCTGCCAAGCCGACAGCCACCACATCCACCGAATCCGACGCCCCGAGCAGTTCCGCCGTCACCGGCATCACGCCCAAGACCGTCGACCCGGCTCCCACCGCTCCGACTGATCGCCGCTCCTTCGTCGGAGCCTTTGCCGGCGCTGCCACCGCCCTGACGGCAGCCGCCGTTGGTCACCGTCTGGACCAGAACGCACCCGCCGATGACGCCGACGGCCCGGCCGCGGTGGTCGGGAAGGTCTCCCCCACCGGCCACACCACGACAGTCAGCATCACTGCCGAGGGCATGAAGTACCACCCGAGCACCATCAGCGTCCCCGCCGGTGACGAGCTCGTCGTCGAGATCACCAACAAGGACCCCAACCAGGTCCACGACCTGCAGTTCGCCAATGGCGCCCATTCACCACGCCTGGATCCCGGGGCCCACGCCACCGTCAAGGCCGGGGTCATCACCGGTCCGACCGAAGGCTGGTGCACCATCGTCGGCCACAAGTCGATGGGCATGGTGCTCAAGGTTCAGGTCAGTGGCATGCCAGGAGGTGCCGAACACGACAACCACATGGGTTCGACCAATCCTCGCCGCAAGATCGACCTCACCGAGTCTCCTGGCAAGGGATTCACGACCCGTGACGCCGTCGTCCCCCCGCTGCTGGCCGGACGCGTCCACACGATGACCTTGACCGCGAAGGAATCCGTGCAGGAGATCGCCCCGGGGACGACCATCGACGCCATGACCTACAACGGTCGCTACATGGCGCCGGTCATCCACGCCCGAATCGGCGACGAGATGCGGATACACCTGGTCAACAGGGGGACGATGGGTCACTCCCTGGACTTCCACGCCGGTACCGTCTCCCCTGACGAGGTGATGCGCACCATTGCCCCGGGCCATGAACTGGACTACAACTTCACCCTTCACCGCGCCGGAATCTGGCTCTACCACTGCTCCACCATGCCGATGTCGGCCCACATCGCGGCTGGCATGTTCGGTGCCGTCATCGTCCCCCCGCATGACCTGCCGCGCGCCGATCGCGAGTACTACCTGGTGCAGTCGGAGACCTACCTCAGCGAGCACAACGGGGCCGAGGTCGACACGGGCAAGATCGCCAACGAGACCCCGGACCTGACGATGTTCAACGGTCACGCCAACCAGTACGTCTTCGAGCCACTGAAGGCCAAGGTCGGTGAGCGGGTACGCATCTGGGTGCTGGCAGCCGGCCCGAGTCGCGGCTGCTCCTTCCACGTCGTCGGCACCCAGTTCGACACCGTGTTCAAGGAGGGCGCCTACACCCTCAGGCGTGGCAATCCGGAGGGCGGTGGCTGCCAGGCTCTCGACCTGTCCAGTGCCCAGGGTGGTTTCGTCGAGATGGTCTTCGAGGAACCGGGTCATTACACCTTCGTCAACCACTCCTTCGTGGAAATGGAGCGCGGAGCCCGGGGCATCATTCAGGTGACAGCATGAGAAAACGTGACGGCATGAGTGACACCAGCCTGGTAGACCCGGGATCCGAGAAGAGGATCGACGAGGTCGCGGACGCCCTGCAGAAGCATGGCGGTTCTGCCACCAGCGCCGACGTGGCAGCTGACCTGGGGATTCACCCCTCGACAGCGCGATTCCACCTCGATCGTCTCGTCGAGCAAGGGCGAGTGGAGACCACCCGCCAGCACCGGACCACTCGGGGCCGACCCCACACCGTCTTCACCCTCGTCAACGACGAGGGACCGCGTGCCTACCGACTGCTGGCCCAGATGCTCGTCGAGGAGGTTGCCACCAGCGACGATCCGGCAGGGACCGCCACGCGTATCGGTCAGCGCTGGGGGCATCATCGCCCCGGCAACCTCGTCGCCGTCCTCGACGAGATGGGCTTCTCCCCCGCCCCCGAGGATGAGGGAATCGTGCTTCGACACTGTCCTTTCCTCGACCTGGCCCTCGGTCACCCGCAGGTGGTCTGTGCCCTGCACTGCGGGGTCGTCGAGGGTGTGACGGGGAAGACGGCAACCATTGACGCCAACCCAGGGGGAAAGTGCGTGATCCACACCGCAGCCTGAAGGACGGCAGGCAGACGAATGCCCCTGGCCGAGGCCAGGGGCATCACAACTCAGTCGCCGAGGCCCGTTCCGACCTCGCGAGCTGCCTCGACCCACGGATGGTCGGAGGGCACGTACTTGACCTTGCCGGCGACCTCCTTGAGCGGAACGGTCATCGTGTCCCCGCCCTTGGCAGCCACCATGACGCCGAACTCACCGTCGTCGACGAGCTTGGCTCCCATGGTTCCCAGGCGAGTGGCGAGCAGCCGGTCATGGGCACACGGGATGCCGCCGCGCTGCACGTAGCCGAGGATGGAGACTCGCGATTCCAGCCCGGTGGCCTCCTCGAGCTGGGTCGCCAGCTTGAGGGTGTTGTCGCGCATCGAGTGCTCGAGGTCCTTCTTGGCCTTCTTGGCAGCGGCCTTCGTCTCTGGGGTCTTCGAGGAATCGACGAGGGCCTGGGCCCCAGCCATCGCAGCGGAGTCGGCCTCGTCGCGGGCTCCCTCGGCCACCGCGATCACGGAGAAGTTGAGGCCCTGCTTCCGGCGCCTCTCCACCGCCTCGACGATGGAGTCAACCTTGTAGGGCACCTCGGGCAGCAGAATGACGTCGGCGCCGCCGGCGATGCCAGACCCCAGGGCGAGCCAGCCAGCACGGTGGCCCATGATCTCGGCCAGGATGATGCGGTGGTGGGAGTGGGCGGTGGAGTGCAGCCGATCGATCGCCTCCGTGGCGATCTCGAGGGCCGTCGAGAAACCGAAGGAGTCATCGGTGCCGACAATGTCGTTGTCAATGGTCTTGGGCAGGTGCAGGACGTTGAGCCCGGCCTTGGCAAGCTTGTAAGCATTCTTGGAAGTACCACCGCCACCCAGGGTGACCAGCGCGTCGAGTCCGAGCTTCTCGTAGTTCTCGACGATGGTGGGGACCATGTCCTTTTCCTCACCATCAATGATCATGCGATTGACCTTGTCACGGCTGGTTCCGAGAATGGTTCCGCCGACCGTCAGGATGCCGGAGAGGGCGCGCGGATCCAGGGTGATCGTCCGATTCTCGGCCAGCCCGAGGAAGCCGTCCTGAATACCGATCAGCTCCATGTCGTGCTGCCGAATGGCTGCCTTGCCAAATCCACGGATCGCGGCATTGAGACCTGGGCAGTCACCACCAGCGGTGAGGATGCCGACCTTCTTCTTCTTGGACATGACGACTCCTGATCTGTGTCGGGTGTGCTCCATCCTCCCACGGATGGCGTCCTCACCAGGCCTGCCGGAGACAAGGATCCGTCCTGATTCCGCAGACTATTAAGCTGAATGGCTTAACACCGATATAATTGAGGCATTAGCCTCAAGTACTGACGAGGGAGACGTGATCATGCTCGCCTGGGTGATCCTGGCCGATCAGCTCGAAAGCCGCAGTCATGACGACGAGGTCCCCACTCTCCTGGACTCCCTCACCTCCCCGGGACTCCTCGTCAGCCCGACGGATTACCGCGTCGGCACGCCACACTGGACCCTTCCACCAGAACGCACGTCCGGGGACGAGGTCCAGGCCCTCTCGACCGACCCTGCCACCCTCATCCATGCGCTGTGGACAGCCGGTTGCGGGCCGTGGCGAATCGGCCTCGCCCATGACGAGGTCGTCACTCCGCTGCCAGATTCCACGAGAGCTGCACGCGGACCGGCATACGTCAAAGCCCGTCAGGCCATCGAGGAGTGCAGACGCCGTCGCGCAGGTGTCCAGGTGGCCACTGACGGGACCGACGCCATGCGACGGTTCTCCCAGGTGGCCAGTGTCGTCGTCGACCTGGCACGCGGACTGCGGCCAGCCTCTCGCGACATCGTCGCGTCCTACGATCTGTCCATGACCAGTGAGGAGACCGCACGAGCCCTGGGTATCAGCACTTCAGCCGTCAGCCAACGTCTCACCCGTGCCCGCTGGGAGTACCTGGTGCAGACTCGCCAACTCGCCGTCGATCTGGCCCGGGATGTGCAATGACCATCGCCATGAGGATCGCGGCCGTCCTCGTCGTCATCACCGCGGTGTGGGCCGGGAAGTACGTCGTCTCCCTGGTCTTCCACGCTGCCGGGATCCACACCGACGGTGACAAGGGTCTGCTGCGTGGCGGGCTGTGGATCGGCTATCTGGAGAGACTCGGCATCGTCACCGCCATTCTCACCGGATATCCAGCCGGCATCGCCGTCATTCTCGGCGTCAAGACCCTCGCCCGCTATGCCGAACTGAAATCCCAACCCACTCCGGGTACCGGGGCTCAGGAGGCCAACGAGGAATCCAGTGCGGCCATCGAGCAGTTCATCATCGGGACGATGACATCGGCCTTGTGGGCCGTCCTGCTGGCCCTGGCCACCAAGGCCCTGTGGCGCTGATCTCCCCTCACCGACGTCAAGGGTCCCGAGGCGCGAGCCTCGACACGCGAGGAGATGGAGAAGCCGGGCCACCCCTGGGCAGCCCGGCTACCGCCGTCGTCAGTCAGCCGACGCTCGCTCAGTCGATCGGAGCCGGATCCAGCTTCCACACCTGCTCGGCGTAGTCGCGAATGGTGCGGTCCGAGGAGAACCGGCCGGACTTGGTGATGTTCACCCACGCCTTGCGGGCCCAACCGCGAGCATCGGCGTGGTCGGCAGCCATGGCGTCCTTGACGGTGCGGTAGGACTCGAAGTCGCCGAGCACGTAGTAGACGTCGGGGCCCTCCCAGCCGGGCTCCATGAGGCTCTGACGCAGGTCGTGGAACCAGCCGGACCCGTTGTCGTCGAGGGTGCCGTCGGTCAGCGCGTCGATGACTCGCTTGAGACCAGGCACGTTCTCGTACTGCCAGCGCGGGTCGTACCCGCGCTTGAGGGAGGGCAGTTCCTCCTCGGTGGCACCGAAGATGTAGGCGTTCTCGTCACCGACGGCGTCAAGGATCTCGACGTTGGCGCCGTCCAGGGTGCCCAGGGTGAGCGCGCCGTTCATCATGAACTTCATGTTCGAGGTGCCCGAGGCCTCCTTGCCGGCCATCGAGATCTGCTCGGAGACGTCGGCGGCCGGGATGATGTGCTCGGCCGGGGAGACGTTGTAGTTGTGGATGAAGACGACCTTGATACGGCCGTTGATGTCCTCGTCGTTGTTGACCAGGCGAGCCACCTCGTTGATGAATTTGATGATCGCCTTGGCACGGATGTAGCCGGGAGCGGCCTTGGCGCCGAAGACGAAGACGCGCTTCGGGACGTCGAGGGTCGGGTCGTCCTTGAGACGGAAGTACAGATCCAGCACGTAGAAGGCGTTGAGCAGCTGGCGCTTGTACTCGTGCAGACGCTTGATCTGAACGTCGAAGATGGCATCCGGATCGATCTCGACGCCTTCGCGCTCGGCCACCCAGACCGCGAAGTCGACCTTGTTGGCGTGCTTGATCTCATTGATGCGGTCGTAGACCGAGTCGTCCACGGAATCGGTGTGGTTGGCGAGCACCGAGAGGTCCTTGACCCAGGCGTCGGACCCGGTGACCTCGGTCAGCAGGGTTGCCAGACGCGGGTTGCACTGGTTGAGCCAGCGACGCGGCGTGACGCCGTTGGTCTTGTTGTTGAACCGCTCCGGCCAGATCGCGTGCCACTCCTTGAGGGTCTCGCGCTTGATGATCTCGGTGTGCAGGGCGGCGACACCGTTGATCGAGTAGGAGGCATAACAGGCGATCCACGCCATCCGCACCTGGTTGCCCGAGACCGGAGCCATGTACTCGATGGTCTGGCCGTCGAGGCCGCGCTTGCCCATGTCCTCACGGAAGCGACGATCGATCTCGCGGACGATCTCGGAGATGCGCGGGAAAATGCGATCGAAGATCTGCATCTCCCACTTCTCGAGGGCCTCGGCCAGAACGGTGTGGTTGGTGTAGGCGAAGGTGTGGGTGACGATGTCCCAGGCCTCGTCCCAGCCCATGCCGTGCTCGTCGAGCAGGATGCGCATGAGCTCGGGGATGGACAGCACAGGATGGGTGTCGTTGAGCTGGATCGAGTTGTACTTGGCGAAGTCCGTCATGTCCTCGCCGTGGTGCTTGACGTAGTTGTCGACGATCTCCTGCAGGGAGGCCGAGCAGAAGAAGTACTGCTGACGGACCCGCAGCACCTTGCCCTCGAAGGTGGTGTCGTTGGGGTACAGCACACGCGAGATGTCGGAGGTGCGCTCCCGCTCGACGATGGCGTCGGTGAAGCGCTGGGAGTTGAAGGCCTGGTAGTCGAACTGCTCCATCGGCTCGGCCTTCCACAACCGCAGGGTTCCGACGTTGCGAGTTCCGTAACCGGTGATCGGCATGTCGTGGGGGATGGCACGCACCCACATGTCGGCGTAGCGGACGATGCGCTGCTGCTCCTCGCGGCGGATGACGAAGGGGTAGCCCTCCTCCATCCACGGGTCCGGGTGCTCGGTCTGGAAACCGTTGTCGAAGAGCTGCTTGAACAGGCCGTAACGGTAGAGGATGCCGTAGCCGGTAACGGGCAGTTCCAGGGTGGCGCAGGAGTCGAGGAAGCAGGCGGCCAGACGACCGAGGCCACCGTTGCCAAGGGCTGCGTCCGGCTCCTGCTCGAGCACCTGGGACAGGTCGATGCCGAAGCTGGCCAGGGCCTCCCGGGTCTCGTCGACCAGGCCGAGGTTCGACAGGTTATTGAGCAGGGCTCGTCCCATGAGGAACTCGGCGGAGAAGTAGTGCTCCTGACGTCCTGCCTTGTAGACGGCGTCAGTGGCCTCCCAATCGTCGGCAATGCGGCCCACGACGGAGGCTGACAGCCCCTGCCACACCTCCATGGGGGTCGACGCGGTGACGGTGCGTCCCGAGGTGGATCGCACCTGGAATGCGATTGCTGAAGCCAGATCCTGAGTCATGTGCCCTTCCTTGGTTGGGAGGATCGCCGCACGGCGGCTGGTACATCCAGGTCAGACTATCGCGAACCTGATGTATTCTCCGGAGCGCGACCGATCCCTCCGTGGAACCCCGGCCCGCGTTTGCCAATGAGGACGAAACCAGCCCACCCGAGCAGCACCGCGACGACAACGACCGGAACACCCAGTGCCCCGGCACGGGTCAGCTCCAGGGCGAAGGCGGCCGCGAACAGGGGCGCGCGCTGGGTCATTGCCAGCACACAACCGGCTCCCACGATGGCCATCATCGTGACCTGGGAGGGGGAATCAATTCCCGCCGCTGCCGCGATGAGAGTGCCGATGAGAGCACCGGATGCTAGGGATGGGGTGAGCAGACCGCCGGCAGCGCCGGACCTCAGAGCCATCGTGGTGGCGAGGATCTTCCCGACGAGCAGAATCGCCAACGTGGCCGGGGCGACGGGGTGGGCCAGTACCAGATTGACGATGACCTGACCGTTTCCGACCACCTCGGGAGCCATGAGAGCGATGGCCGTCACTCCGATCGATCCGAGCGGCACCGTCCACCACAGTCGGGAGGTCACCGGGACGCGACGTTTCATCTCCCCGAAGAGCACGCCCATCCCTGCTCCGATGGGGGTGGCTACTGCGACGAGGAGGATGATCCATCCCAGACCGGAAGGGGTGACCTCGGCCACCGGGGAGCGGTAGATGGGCCGATCATGGTTGAAGATCCAGGCCGTCACCGTCGAGAGCACCGAGATGACGACGGCAATCCCAACCTGTCCCCAACCACGCCGGGTGCGCAGGTTGGGACGCACCGTCAGTTCCAAGGCATAGAGAGCACCGGCGACCGGCACGTTGTAGACCGACGCCAGACCAGCCCCGGCAGCACTGGCCAACAGCACTCGTCTCGTCGCGGCGTCGACGCGGAAGCCGTCGGACAACCCCTGGGCGGCCAGGGCAGCCATTTGACGAGGCGCGGCCTCTCGGCCCAGGGAGCTTCCCGACCCGACGACGACGAGCTGGGCCAGGGCGTCAACGATGGTTTCGATCGGCCGCAAACGTTTCGGGGAGTCGACGTCGACAGCCTGGCGTACCGAGATGATCGAACCCAACGGACGCGGACGTAACCACCACCACGTCAGGCCCGCGATGACAGCACCTGCGATCGGGGCGACCAACCGTCGCCACATGACGACCCCGCCGACGCCGGTCGTCGAGGAGGAGAAGGGAGCACCGAAGGCACAGGCCTCGATGAGGTGGGACAGCTCGCCGATGAGGCCACCGATGAGTCCGGACACCAGCCCTGTCAGGACGACGGCGGCGATGAGTCGGAGACGTGAGGTGCCCACCCGGCAGACGCTACCGTCCCACCCTCGAGATCATGTCCTTTGAGTCACGCCGGAAGAGCGACGTAGATCGTCTCCAGGAATTCCTCAATGCCCTGGTAGGAACCTTCTCGGCCCAGACCGGACTCCTTGACGCCACCAAATGGGGCAGCCGCGTTGGAGAAGACACCGAGATTGGCACCGATCATGCCGGTCTCCAGCTTCTGACCCATCCGCAGGATTCGGGCGGTGTCGCCGGTGAAGACGTAACCGGCCAGTCCGACGGGGACGGAGTTGGCGATGGCCAGGGCCTCGTCCTCGGTGCTGAAGGTGGTGATCGGGGCGATCGGTCCGAAGATCTCGGTCTGCATGATCTCGGCATCGGCGGACACCCCGGAGAGCACCGTCGGCGGGTAGAACCAGCCCTTGCCCGCAGGGATCTCGCCGCCGCAGTGAACAGTCGCACCGGCCTTGACCGCGGAACGAACCAGGCCGTCGACCTTCTCACGATCCTTCTCGGTGATCATCGGGCCGACCTCGGACTTCTCGTCCAGGCCATCCCCGACGGTGAGGCCGGACATCATCTCTACCATCCGGTTGGTGAACTCCTCGGCCACCGACTCGTGGACGATGAACCGGTTGGCAGCGATGCAGGCCTCTCCCATGTTGCGCATCTTGGCTCCCCTGGCACCGGCAATGGCCTGGTCGAGGTTAGCGTCGTCGAAGACGATGAATGGAGCGTTGCCGCCCAACTCCATCGAGGTGCGCAGCACGTGCTTGGCTGCCTTCTCCAACAGGTTGACGCCAACCCCGGTGGATCCGGTGAAGGAGAGCTTGCGCAGCCGCGGGTCCTCCAGGATGGCGTCCGTGACGGCGTGGTCACGACCGGTGATGACATTGACGACCCCGGCGGGAAGACCGGCGTCGACGAGGGTCTTGGCGAAGAGCAGGGTGGTCAGCGGGGTGGCCGAGGCCGGGCGGATGACCACCGTGCAGCCGGCGGCAAGAGCCGGGGCGATCTTGCGGGTGGCCATGGCCAGCGGGAAGTTCCACGGGGTGATGAACAGGCACGGGCCGACGGGCCGCTTGGTGACGAGCTGGCGGATCTTGCCCTCCGGGAGCAAGCCGTAGTCACCGCGAATGCGCACTGCCTCCTCGGAGAACCAGCGCAGGAACTCCCCGCCGTAGGTGACCTCTCCGTAGGACTCGGCCAGCGGCTTGCCCATCTCGAGGGTCATGAGCTTGGCGAAGTCGTCCTTGCGCTCGGTGACGAGCTCGAAGGCCTTGCGCAGGATCTCGCTGCGCTCACGCGGGGAGGTGTCGGCCCAGGATTCCTGGGCACGGACGGCGGCGTCGAGGGCGTCGGTGCCCTGGTCGACGGACGCATCGGCGATGGCGACGAGTGACTTCTCGGTGGAGGGGTCGAGGACGTCGAAGGTGCGGGACGCCTCGGCGTCCACCCATTCTCCGTCAATGAGCAGCTGAGAGGGCAGATCTGATGGGAGCGAGCGGTCGTTGGTCGTCATGAACCCACCCTACGACGGGGTTTCGACGCTTTGAGGGAGTTCGGTGTTCACGGGGAGGGGAACACGGCCGGCACCACCGACAATCACAGGACGGTTACTTGAACAGCGCCACTCGGGTGTCGACCGAGATGAGTGCACACTTTGTAGACGTCGTCCAGGATTCCCGGAGACAGCACGGCCGATGGCGCACCCGCTGCCACACATGTGCCCTTCGACATCAGTACAAGGGTGTCGCAGAATCGTGCGGCCAGATTGATGTCGTGAAGTGCCACCACCACCGTCGACCTGAGGCGCCGCGACAGCTCCATCACCTTGAGTTGATGATGAATGTCAAGGTGGTTCGTCGGTTCATCCATGATCAGCAGGCCGGTCTGCTGCGCCAGCGCCCTCGCGATTGTCACCCGCTGCCGTTCTCCTCCAGAAATCCGTGAGAATGTCGACGTCGCGAGGTCTCCAACCTCCATAAGCTCCATGGCTGCGCCGCACAGGGCAAGGTCGCCCTCGCTCAGCGACCGCCACGACTTCTTGTGAGGTGTCCTCCCCATCCGGACGATTTCCCCGCACGTCAGCGGGAACTCCGCGGGAGTCTCTTGGAGAACCACCGAAATGTGCCGGGAGGACCACTTCGTGTCTCGCGCCCAGACATCGACACCATCGACGGTCACCGTCCCCTTCGTAGGGCGTCTCGAGTGGAAGATTGAGCGCAGCATCGTCGACTTGCCGCTCCCATTGGGGCCGAGGATCCCCACCACCTGACCGGGGTGGGCGACGAAGTCGACATCCTGGACGATGTGGCGCCCCTCGATGTCGACACCCAGGCCCGCGACCACCAGTTCTGCACCACTGACGATCATGACGTCTCCCCCAAGGTGCGTCGCAACAGGAACAGGAAGAATGGAGCCCCGACAAGCGCGGTCACAATACCTACCGGCAATTCCTGCGGCTCAATGGCCATCCGCGCCCCAACATCCGCCAGCACGGTGAAAATCGCACCCAGAAGCAGTCCTACGGGAAGGGTTCGGCGGTGATCTGCGCCAACCAGCATCCTCGTAATGTGCGGCATCACCAGGCCGACGAATCCTATGACGCCACACACCGCAACTGTCACACCGACAATTGCAGCTGCCACAACGAACATCCAGGTTCGGAACCGATCAACGTCCAGGCCGAGAGAACCCGCTGTCCCTTCCCCACCAAGAAGGAGGTTGAGATTTGACGCCTCAGCCAGGCATAAGAGCATTCCCACAGCGAGGACGAGGGTGGGGACGGGAAGGTTCTCCCACTTGGCGGCCCCGAAGCCTCCGAGACTCCAAAAGAGGACTTGCGACGCCAGTTGCGGATCCGGGGAGGTCAGAACCATGAAGTTGTTGACTGCCGACAACAGGGCCGAAACCGCCATGCCGGTGAGAACCAACGTTCCTGCAGAAAGGGTTTGCCTCCGTCTGGCGATCACCAAGACGAGTAGAAGCGTCAGGAACGCGCCTGCGAACGCGGCCAACCCGAGAGAGACCGCACCACCGAGGAGCAGACCAAACCGCATGACGGTAATGGCTCCGGTTGCAGCTCCCGACGACACGCCGAGCACCGTGGGGCTCGCCAGTGGGTTGCGAAGCAGCGCCTGCACGACTGTGCCGACAGTGGTCAGCGCCATCCCTGCGACTGCCGCCAGGAGCACACGAGGAAGCCGGACATCAGCAACGATCCTGTCGATCGACGCAGTCCAATCAACGGTGACGACACCTGCCGGCAGAGCCCGGTGCGCAACGACCTTCCATACTTGGACGAAGGGAACATGAACCGAGCCAATTGACAGCGCGAGTCCCAGGACAAGAATCAACGTGACGGCCAGTACGGACAAGACTATGACCAGGTGTCCACGATGCGAATCGCCACGCCACCTGTCTTCCCCGACAGATGCCGACTCGGATGGAAGGGCATTGAGGACAGCAACGAGTTCGTCCTGCCGTTTCACAGCCGTGGATGACTCATCAATGCCACCACGTGCACCCATCATCAGCCGTGGAACTGCTTGGCAAGCTGCTCGATACCTTCAGCCGAACGCGGGCCGGGCTGTGCCAACGAGAGACTGATCACCGGGAAGGCATTGTTCTTGACGGCCTTGGTGTCCTTCAGTGCCGGAATTGACTTCAACGTCTTGATCTTCTGATCGACACTCGGGGTCTTGTAGTCGTAAATCAGAATCATGTCTGGATCAGCCTTTGCAACCTGCTCCCACGACATCTTTCCCCACCGCAGCGGTTCATTCGCGAAGATGTTCTCGCCTCCCGCCGCATCGATCATCACCGATGCATAGGCCCACCCACCAACTGTCGTCGGGGCGTCCTCACCTGAGTTGTAGAGGAACACCTTGGGGCGCTCCTTCCCCTTCACGGACTTCTTGACGGCATTGACCTTGTCGTTGAACTTTCGAATCGATGCCTCAGCTCGGTCATTCACATCGAAGATCTGGCCGATGGTCCTGATCTCCTTGGTCTCATCATCCAAGGCCTTGACCTCATTGGTGCATCCCACAGGGCTGAGATGCGTCTTGATCCCCATCTTCTGTAGGTCTTTCCGGGTGTGACCGTTGCTCCTTGAGAAACCGTCCGGGTACCCGGAATACACGAAATCAGGATTTACGGACAAAAGCTTCTCCATGGAAGGCTGCCCAGCGGCCAAAACCGACACCGAGTCGTAGGCCTCCTTGTATTGGGCACCGATGGGGCGAGTGCGTTGGTACGCCGTCCCGACCATGCTCTTCTCCAGCCCTAGCTCGAGCATCGTCTCAGTCGCCGTTGACGTCAATGTCACTGCGCGCGTCGGGGCGGAATCGAACGTCTGCTTCACCCCACAGCTCTCCACCGTCAGCGGGTATGACGTGTGCCCGGCCTTCGAACCGGTTGCGTGGGACGACGCCGTCGAGGCGTTCTGCTCCGTGACGGCGCTCCCACAACCAGCCATGAATGAGACAGGAATCACTAATGCAGCGACAAGAGCGACCCTCCGCGTGTACCTTCGCGCCATCGCAATGGTCCTTCCGTTCCGTTCCCACGCCAACGGTCACAGATGGGCCCCACGTAAGGGTTTCCAACCAAAAGCCATGACGCGAGCTTGTGTCGAGTGGATTTTCATCGGCAGGTCTTCGGACTGGGGTTCAACCCGTTTCAGCACCTTCCCAGGCCTCACTGGCCCAGTGGCATACGCCGAGACGGTCACCGTCACCGCTGCGCGTCAGCCCCGGAATCACACCGGAGTTCCCTCACACCCATTTGGGTTACCGATACACATACCTTATCAATGAAGACCTTGAACTGATCGACACTCCCCTCACACAGGCATGTCGGGCAGGGCCCCCACAAGGCCCTTCGCATCTACATGCACCAGACCAATTGTGCGTCTACACCTCCATCCGCGAGGGAATCCAATCGCATAGGAATCCATGATCCTGATCGCCTCGGAAAAATTACCTCCTCGAGTCTGGACCTCATGGTACAATTCATCTTCAGAAACAACTCGATATTCCTCGAGAATTCTAATTTCTGCTGGAATCCCCAATTGTGCGAGGCCACCTGCAAGGAGTAGATGGCGAGCCTGTGAAACACGGACATCTTCCCCCTGTGCTGCTGCAAGGGCATGATCCCAGGCCGTCGGTGATCCAGTGGTGTCAATAATGATGACGTGCCGTCGAGCCTGCCGAACCAATGCCCGCAAGGACGCCGCCAGATCGAGGGCCCAGTACAAGGACCACGCAGCAAGAACGGTGTCGAAAACCCTTCCTGTGTCCATGGGCCATTGCCCCTGGATCGTCTCGATCTTGACTTCCTCGGCTTCAGCATTCTCCGAAAGCACACGGAGCATGTCCTCTGAACGGTCTACGACAGTCACACGGCAGCCGCGTTGTGCCAGCGGAATCGCGAACCGTCCGGTTCCGCCGCCAACGTCAAGGATCGATGACTCAGGTTCGACGATGCTGGTCACGGTGCCGATCTGAGCCAGGGAACTGCACGTCAAACCTGCGTGCTGGTCGTAGACCGCTGCGTGCCCATGCCAAAACGCCTTTTCCTGTTCCAAAGATCTCCGCGCGGGGTCCGATCTCCTATCGTTCTCCCACAGTCCGAAGTAATCACTGATCCTCATCGGCGCCTCCCATGTTCATCGGGACCAATCCTGTGGCATCACCATCCTCCTACCACGGGAGGACGCTCCGATTCGACCGCCAGCACGATGCGCGACGAGGGGTTCGGGCAGCACGGTGGATGACATGTTGACGCCAACCCGATCCAACCCTCACGCCGTCGCCGAACCCGTCCCCGGCGCTCACCTCCGCACCCTGGGACTGACGAAGACCTACGGGACGACTCGTGCCCTCGACCACGTCGACATCGCCATCCCGGCCGGCCAGTCGGTCGCCGTCATGGGGCCGTCCGGATCGGGAAAAACCACCCTGCTGCACTGCCTGTCCGGGATCCTCTCGGCCGACTCCGGCAGCATCGAGCTGGGTCTGCCCGACCGCGTCGTCAACGTCGAGAGTCTCTCCAGCGAGGGACGGGCCCAGCTGCGTCGCCAGTCCCTCGGGTTCGTCTTCCAGCAGGGAATGCTCGTCCCCGAGCTCACCGCCGTCGAGAACACCGCCCTGCCTCTCATGCTCAATGGCGCCTCTCGGTCACAGGCCGTCGGGTACGCCGTCCAGTGGCTGAGCTCGATGGGACTGGGAGGCATGGAGGATCGACGCATCGGTCAACTCTCCGGCGGCCAGGCGCAGCGAGTAGCCATCGCCCGATCCCAGGTCATCGACCCGGCGATCGTCTTCGCCGACGAGCCCACCGGAGCCCTCGACTCGGCCACTGCTGTCGAGGTGATGTCCATCCTGCTCTCGGCGACGACCGGGAGGGGACGCACCCTCATCGTCGTCACCCATGACGAGGGCGTCGCCCGCCGCTGTCAGCGCATCCTGCGCCTGCAGGACGGCCGGATCGTCTCCGACGAGATGCGTCATTCCGACGGGAGGTGGTGACCATGACCACGAAGTCCACCATTGAACCGGGAACCGCGGATCAGCAGATCCCGTCGATCTCCGTCCCCGAACCGCTCACGACCAAAGCGGGACGCCCGGCGACCTCGTCGATCCTCGGCATGACCCTGCGCACCTCGGCCGCTGATCACTCGACCTGGCGGCTGCCGGTGGTCGCCTTCGCGGTCATCACGACGATCATCCTCGACGTCACCGGCGGTGCCGTCATGATGTGGCACCTGCCCGGTGAGAATGCCTCCTTCTACAAGCTGACCTCGTCAATCGCCGTCATCCTGCTGGTGTTGCCGCTGATGACCCTGGCCTCCTCGGCCGCGCGGTTGTCCGCCCGACGTCGCGACGACCGGCTGTCCTCCTTACGTCTCATCGGGGCGTCATCCCATCTGCTGCGGGTGGTCACCCTGGTCGAGGCGGGCCTGCAGGCTCTCGTCGGGTCCCTGCTCGGCATCGTCGGCTACCTCATCTGCGTGCCCCTACTGGGACGACTGTCCTTCAACGGCAGCCAGATCGGTGCGGGCTCGGTCCTGCTCGGCCCCGCTCCGGTGGCCGGGGTCATCCTGGCCCTGGTACTCCTCGCCCTCATCAGTTCCGCCATTGGTCTGAGACGGGTCGACGTCTCTCCCCTCGGGGTGCGAATGCGCAGTCAGCCCCGCTCGGTGTCATGGGTTCGGCTGGCCATCGGGGGCGCCATCGTCCTCGTCCTCGTCTCCTCGAAGGCTGTACTCAGCGTCCTCGGAGGTCAGACCGGCGTCGTCGGTGTGTACGTCTTCCTCGCCATCCTGCTGGCAGCCGTCGTCGAACTCGCCAACATCATCGGCCCTAAGCTGTTGTCGATGTACTTCAAGCACCGCCTCAACAAGGCCAGGACTGCCACCGACCTGGTCGCTGCCCGTCAGGTGCTGGAGAACCCGCGGGCTGCCTGGACCCAGGTCGCCTCCCTGGGAGCGGTGTGCGTGGTGGGAATGCTCGCAGGAACCGGGGCCGCCATGATGCAGGCGGCGGGCAACGGTACCAGCGCCGACCCGGCTGCCCAGATCATCGGGCAGGACCTGCAGACCGGCACTATCCTACTCATTGTCTTCGCCTTCGCCACGGTGGCCTGCTCGGTGGGCGTCAATCAGGCCTCTGCAATTCTCGACCGCCGCTCGGTCGAGGTGGGTCTGGACATCGTCGGGATGGATCTGGCCACTCAGGACAAGGTGCGACGGATCACCGTCATCTCACCAATGAGGTTCGCCATGGTGACGGGCCTGGTCGCCACCGGACTGCTGATCGTCCCGATGGTGGGGGTGGCCCTCGTCCTGAGGCCGGTGACAATCCTCGTGACGGTCGGCACCATTCTCATCGGTGCAGGCATGGTGCGGCTGGGTCTGTGGGCGACCCGTCCGACCCTGAACCGGGTACTTGCCGACGGACTGGCTCGGACCGAGTGAGAGAAGGCCCGACAAGACCGGACCTGGCGAGGGACGAGGTGATCTCGACGATCAACTCCGCTGCTCGTCGTCGGGGCCCTCGTCAATCCCCTCCATGCCGAATCGCCACACCTCGTCGATCCAACCCCTCCGCACCGAGCGGATCCGGCTGGTCACTGCAACGACACTAGCCAGGACGGCAAGACTCGCGAGGAGGGGTTTGTTCATGGTGCCACTCTAGATCGCTGCCGTCGCTCAGGCTTCGCTGGCGGTCAGCAGTTCCCTGGCACTGGTCTGACGCCGTCGCCCCACTGCGAGCAGACTGGCGATGAGGGCCGCCACCGCCCATATAACAACGGCCAGCAGGGATCCGAAGCTGGGATTGTTCCCGGCCACCACAGCCTGCTCCGCCTGCAAAGCAGGTCGCAGCGGGGAGATGGCGTCGACCCCGTGCACCGGGGCGGGGACGGTGCTCGCCAGCCCGGCAGCAACACTCGCCGTCACCAGGACGACGCTGATGAGCCGCCCCAGGCCATGCAACCAAGCGGCCAGGGCGTGGTTGATCAGGCCGAACATCGCCCCGATGAGGAGCAGCAATCCGCCCAATCCGATCGACCGTGGTACCGAGAGACCCAACACCACCCCGCCGATGACCGCCAGGCCAATACTCACCGCGACGGTCACGATGGCGCCGACCGACATCGTCCGGGCCAGCAGGCCCAGGGTCGAGCGCGCGGAGCTCAGCGCCCGCGAGGGAACTGTGCGAGCCACCAGCCAGGTCGCCAGAGCAGCGATCCAGGCACCAAGGATGAGCAGAACCGCCACCGCGGCCACCGAGGTCGCAATGGCAGGCCCATCCCCATTGACGGGAGCGGACACGACGTCAGCCAGCTTGGTGCGGTCATTCTGAGAGTAGGTCGGCACCTTCTTGGCCCCGGCCGCAAGCTCACCGGAGAACTTGCCAGTGCCGTCGGTGAGTCTCTGGGCCCCACCATTGAGTTTCGTCATCCCGGACGCAAAGGTGTCGACCCCCGCGGAAGCCTTCCTCACCCCGTCAGAGAGGTGATTCACACCGCCGACGTACTGATTGACTCCCTGCTCGAGCTTCGAAGTCGAGGCGGCCGCCTTGGAGACCCCGCCGGTGTAGGCGTCAACACCATTGGCGAAGGTCACAGCCCCCGCGGAGAGCTTGGCCCCGCTTCCCTTGAGTTGCTGGGACTTGGCGGCCAAGGTCTGGGCGCCAGTGGCGGTCTGATGGATGCCATCTCGCAGCTGGGCGACCTGGCCGACCACCTTGGGCAGTCCGGTACGTATCTCGACCGTGAACTTGTCGACACCCTGGGACAGCTGCGAGGAGCCGTCAGCCAGCTGGTCGATGCCGTCGTCGATGCTCATGCCGGAGTTGGGGTCCTTGACGGACATCGCCTTGACGGCCACCGCCGATCCAGCCCTCACCCCGAGGGCGTACCCGTCGGTCATGGCCTCGCGGACGAGAGGCAGCAGGTTCTGACAATCCTGTGCGGTGTGCCTCTGGGTGCAGCGTGCCATGAAGTCCGCCTCACCCTTGGACAAGGACTCCTTCTTGAGTTCGGCGGTCTTCTCCCCGGAGGCGTACTGACGAATCTCGGTGCGATATCCGACCAGGCCATCGGTGAATTGGTCGATGCCGTCCGCTAATTGGCTTGCCCCGTCGGTGAGCTGGTTGAGCTGGGAGGTGTCGATCTTGCCGGTGGCCGCGCTGACCTTCTGGTCCATCGTCGTCAGGCCAGCGGACAGCTGACCGATTCCGTCGACGACCTTGCCGGTGCCATCGGTGTAGGTCGTCACCCCGCTGGCCAGACCGTTCGCACCGTAGCTGAGCTGTTTTCCCTTGTCGGACAGGATGTTGAGGCCACCCGATAGCTGGGCGACTCCGTCGGTGAGCTTGCCGCCACTGGTCTTCAGCTGCTGGGCTCCTCCGCTGAGCTTCGTCATGCCAGCGGCCAAGGTCCCCGCCCCGGCGGCTGACTTCTTCGTGCCGTCGGCAAGTTTCGTCGCCCCGTCATCGAGCTTGGCCGCAGCGTCGGCCATCTTGCCCATCTGCTGGGCGAAGCGGTTGAAGCCGATGTAGACGTTCTCGAGGTACCCCGAGGTCAGGGTGGTGTTGAGGGAACGCCGCGCCACCTGGGCGGTGAGGGCCGCGATGGTGGTGTCGGAGACCGGGGAGGTCTGGGAGGTGGTGACGTCGATGAGGGCTGGCTTGGTCTTGGCCGCGTCATTGGCGGAGTAGGAGGTGGCGTCGGACGAGAAGGACTCTGGGATCGTCACGACCGCCGAGTAGGTGCCGTCTCGCAGCCCCTTGGCGGCCCCGTCGGCGTCAGTCAAGGTCCAATCGACGGTGTGGCCGTCAGTGGTGTGAGAGCCAGAATCGACCAGTTCCGCGGTGAGCTGGCGTCCGATGGGAACCAGCCGTCCACCGACCTTGACGGCCTTGTCCTCGTTGACAACCGCCGCCTTCACCTGGCCCAGCCGGTCAGTGGTCCGCCAGGTGGTGCCGACCAGGCCGGCCACCACCACCAACGGTACGAGGATCAGGGCGACCACCGCCGGCCACCGCAACCTGATCGTGGAGTGGGAACGTTCGGTCATCATCGGGTACCTCCGAGGGATGGCTCGGGTTGGTGTTCGGTCAGGTCATGAACGGCCTGTGGCTCCAGCCAGTCAATGCGGCCGGCACGCTGGGCTCCCAGGATCACGGCGGCCTCACCGGCCTGGTTCACCTCGACAATGAGGGATTCCAGCTGGTCGCGGTGGGACTGCTCGACGATCTGATCAGCGTGGTCGATGAGGAACAGACGCGGTGGGCGTCGCGGCGGATGGGTGAGGGCTGCCGCGGCTGCCTGCAGTTCCTCGGTGAGGTTCTTGTCAGCGGCATTGATGAGCCATGCCACCCGACGCACCACGGAGGCCCGCTCGGGGAGGAGACGGCCGCCCGACCTCATCCGACCGTGGTCGATGGCAAGTCGTCCCCCGGCCGCCAGCAGCACGGCCGTGACCGAGCCCGGTGACCCCACGACGGCCTGCACCTCATGTGGCTCGACGTGCAGGTCGAGGTCAGCGAAGAGACCATCGACCCCGATCCCCTCGGCGTGCAGAGTCTCGGTATGGTCAGGGGTAGGCCATTCGGCGAGTCTCTCCTCGTGGGCAATCCCCTCCCCCTCGATGTCGAAGCGGGGTAAGCGGCGATCCAGCCATCCGGGCAGCCACCAGGCCTTGTCACCGAGCAGGGCCATGACGGCCGGGACGAGGGTCATTCGCACCAGGAAGGCGTCGGCGAGAATGCCGATGGCCAGGGCCAGGGCGATCTCCTTGATGGCGTTCATGCCTTCTGGGACGAAGAAAGCGAAGACCGAGAACATGATGACGGCTGCGGCCGTGACGACCTTGCCCGAACCGATGAAGCCCCTGATGACGGAACCACTGGAGTTGCCGGTGTGGACATACTCCTCACGCATTCGCGACACCAGGAAAACCTCGTAATCCATGGCCAGACCGAAGAGGATGCCCATGACGACGATCGGCATGAAGGAGATGATCGGGACTGGACGGTCGAGGTTGACCACCGACAGGCCGATGCCTCGGTTGAAGACCAACTGCGCAGCTCCGAAGGCAGCCAGCACTGAGAGCAGATAGCCGACAGTCGCCTTGATGGGGACCGCGATCGACCGGAACACCACCGTCAACAGCACCAGACACAGCCCGACGACGAAGACTCCGAAGGGCAGCAGGGCGGCCCCCAGACGGTCGGAAACGTCGAGTTTGATGGCCGTCAGTCCGGTGACGGCGGTGTCGACCCCGTACTCGTCATGCCATTCGGCCTTGTGGTCTCGCAATTCGCGGACCAGGTCGTTGGTCGCCTCGTCGGTGGGACCCGTGGTCGGCAGCACCTGGACCATGGCGGTGTCGGCGTTCTGGTTCGGTACTGCCACAGCGACGGTGTCGACGCCGGGGAGCTTCTCGATGTCGGCCTTGAGCCCGTTGACGATCTTCATCGGGTCGGTGGAGGTGACGATGTCGGCGGTGACGATGACCGGGCCGTTGAATCCCGGCCCGAACTCCTTCTCCAGGGCGTCGTAGGTCTGCCGGGCCGTGTTGTCTGCGGGCAGTTCTGCGGCGGTGGGCAGGCCGAGGTGGAGGTCCTTCATCGGAACGACCAGCGCCCCCAGAGCCACCACGACGACGAGGATGGTCGCCAGCGGGACGCGGGTGACGGTGTGTACCCACCACCCGAAGATGCCGCCGGAACGTTCCCCCTTACCAACCGCATTGGTGCTGGTTGACGGTGTCTCCGTGCCGGCTGTGGCATCGTCGTTCCTGCTCGCTCTGGCTGTCACCTGGGCTGGTTTCGGCCCCCGTCCGCGACGAGATTTCCGCGGACGCAGTCTCTCCCCCATCAGGCCCATGAAGGCCGGCAGCATCGTCAGGGCGATGACGACGGCGAGAGCGACGCCGACGGCGGCGAAGACGCCCATGACGGTGAGGAAGGGGATCTTGGCGATGGCCAACCCGATGAGAGCGATGACGACCGTCGTCCCGGCGAAGACAACGGCCGACCCCGACGTCGCGACGGCTCGAGCAGCCGATTCCTGTACCTCGAAGCCGTCACGCAATTGATCGCGGTGGCGGGAGAGGATGAACAGGGCGTAGTCGATCCCGACGGCCAGGCCCAGCATGACGGCGAGCATCGGGGTGACGGAGTTGACCGTCGTGAACCGGGTGAGGATCGCCATGATCGCGTAGGTGATGCCCACCCCGAGGACGGCTGTGATGATCGGCATCCCGGCTGCCACCAAGGATCCCAGGGTGACGGCAAGGACGACGAGGGCCACCCCGACCCCAATGACCTCGGTGATCGACAGGGAGGGCAGCATCGCCTCGAAGGCCTGGCCACCGACATAGACGTGTGATCCCGACGGCAGGTCGGCCTGGATCTCGTGCCCCAGCTGTTGCAGATCATCACGTCCGGAGTCGGGAAAAGTCACCGAGCTGACCTGCCCCAGTTCAACCTGAATGACGGCCGCGGTGTGATCCTTGTTAATCATCCCGGAGACGTGCTTGCTCCAGGGCGAGGTCGCCCCCGTTACGTCCTTGAGGTCCTTGAGCTCCTCGACACCTCTCTCGATCCGGGAACGAATGGGTTTCGACGAGATGTCGGTGCCATCGGGCACGGTGATGACGACGTTGGCGCTCAACGCGGAGGCCTGCGGGAAGGTCACCTTGAGGTTGTCGTAGGCCACCTGGGAGGGGGCGCCCGGGATGGTGAAGGAGTCGTCGTAGTCGCTCTGCAGGGCGACCATCCCCACCCCAAGCAGGACCAACAGGCCCAGCCACAGGGCGACGACGGTCTTGGCCCTGCGGAAGCAGCACTCCCCGACATCGTGAAGGAAGGAGGACATCATCACCCCGCAATGAATTCGCCCGAGCACCACTCGATACAACATCGTATTCGATGCAGTATCGTATCCGATACATCGTCGTATTCAACCCTCGAGGTCTCCAGGAGCGTCATGTCCACCACCACAGTCTCTACTCGTCGCGCAGCCACCCAGGCACGACTGGCCGACGCCGCTGTCGCCGTCTTTGCCCGCAAGGGGGTACCGGGGTCGACCGTCGAGGAGATCTGCGAGGAAGCCGGGTTCACCCGCGGAGCGTTCTACTCGAACTTCGATTCCAAGGACGAGCTGTGCATGGCGGTGTTGAGCCGTTACGCCGAGAAGAATCTGGCTGTCCTCAGCTCCTCCTTGGATTTCCCCAATGACGGCCAGGACGCCCTGCGGGATCGAATCCACGACATCATCGCCCTCTTCTCGTCGGCGGTCGGCTCGGACCCGACGACGGTTGTGGCGATCCTGGAGATCACCCTCGAGGCAACACGAAATCCACGACTGCGGGAGGCATACCAACACGTCGAGGCAGCCATTTCCCCCGCCCTGCGCGAGATGGTGGAACAAGCCCTGCGCGACCACGACGTCACGACGACGATCAGCGTCAACGACCTCATCGAGGTCACCCGTGCGGTCTTCGACTCCCGGGTGCTGGCGACCATGGCGTCAGGGCGAAAGGCCGACATCGACCGGATGACCAACCAGCTGACGACGATGGTGCTGGCCTTCATCCGTCCACTCTGACACCGTCACATCGCCCCCGGAATCACGCAGCCCGGGAAAACACCACCGGCCCCGCACAAGTGCGAGGCCGGGGACGGGTCGAGGGTTCGGGAGATCAGTAACCCAGGATCTTCTTGCGCTCGGGCAGCCACGCGATGGCGTCACGGATGCCATCGGCCGGGGTCAGCTCCGCACTCCACCCGAGCAGGTCCTTGGCTCGGCTGGAGACCGTGTAGGCGCCGGCGACATCGCCGGGGCGCGGCGGACCGTAGACGACGTCGAGAGGCTTGCCAGTGCCCTCCTCGAAGGCCTTGACGAGCTCCTTGACGGTGACGCCGTTCCCGGTACCGATATTGAACACCTGGTACGGGTCTTCGGTGGTGACCTCATCGAGGTGCTCCAAGGCGGCGACGTGGGCGCGGGCCAGGTCCCAGACGTGAATGAAGTCCCGGATGCCCGAACCGTCACGGGTCGGCCACTCAACACCGGTGACGGTGAAGGTGGAGTCCTCCATCCAGGCGTCGATCATCTTGCCGAGCACGTGGGTCGGGTGCTCGATCTGCTGGCCGGTGCGCAGCTTCGGGTCCGAACCGATCGGGTTGAAGTAGCGCAGGCTGAGGGCCTTGAGGTCGGAGGCGTGGGCGGCGTCACGCAGGATGAACTCCACCATGAACTTGGTGGTCGCATAGGGGGAACCGGGGTCCAGTGCGGACTGCTCGGTCACCTTGAATTCTTCGTCAGTGGCATAGATCGAGGCCGAGGAGGAGAACAGGATGCGGTGCACGCCGTTGCGCTCCATACCCTTGAGCAGGGCGACGGTCTTGCCGACGTTGTTGTCGTAGTAGGTCAGCGGCTCATCAACCGACTCCGGGACGATGATCTTGGCCGCGCAGTGCACGACGGCGTCGATCTGGTTCTCGGTGAAGACGCGGTCGAGCAGGTCCTGGTCGGCGATGTCGCCCTGGTAGAAGGTGCGGTCGCGGACGAACTCGCGGCGTCCCGCGGACAGGTCGTCCAGGACGACGACCTCGTGGCCTGCCTCCTCGCATGCCGAACCGACCGTCGATCCGATGTAACCGGCCCCGCCGGTGATGAGAATCTTCATGGGAACCTTCCGTGTCGCCGTGATCGTCAGTCTCAAGTCTAGGGGGCGGCTTACCGACCCAGCCGGCGGGCGAGTTGTGTGTGGCGAAGCGGTCACCGACCGTGCGCGTTGCCACCCCACACACCGTCACCCGACATCAGAAACCAATCCACCATGGGTTGGACGGTCTTCCTAGACTGGCGGTCATGGAGGAGACCGGATCGCAGACCTCGACCGCGGACAACCGTTCCAACGGATCCCGCGGATCCGGTGTGCGTGCCCGCCTCAACCGCTTCAACCCGACCCGCAACAACGTCCCGCAGATCTCCATCCCTGGCATGGAGGAGGTGCTGGACCCCAAGCTCGACGACGGTCGTCCGGCAGACACCGAACGGGCCTGGTGGGGAGACGTCACCCTCACCCTCGTGATGGCCGTGGTGACGATCGTCCCCTATCTCGTCAGCCTGGTCGAACGACCCCATCCCGAGTACGCCGCGGCCCTCGTCTCCTCCATGATCATGGTGGCCTCGCTGCCGATGCGCCGTGAACATCCCCTGCTCATGATGACCCTGGTGGCCCTCGGCGGGGCCATCCAATTCATCTTCGTGCCCTTCCCGGTGCTGAGCATCTTCATCGTCCCCATCGCCTCCTACTCGGTGGCCAGATGGGTGGACGGCCACGAGTCTCGCTGGGTGTTGTGGGTCGGAGCGCTGGGTTCAGTCATCGGCCCGATGAGATGGCAGCTCACCATCGCCGCTGGATATGACCCCACCTCGGGGACGCCGTGCGTACTGCTGATCCTTGCGATGGCGGTCTGTGCCGGCTTGGTCCTGACCCCCTACGCGGTGGGACGACGACTGCGCGAGTCCGCCCTCATCGACTCCCAACAGCGTATCGCCAAAGCTCAACGCTACCGAGCCATCCTCGCTGAACGTGAGCAGCAGGCCAGGGTCGCCGAGGAACGCACCCGCAGCGAGATTGCCCGCGAGCTCCACGACATCGTCGCCCACTCACTGTCGGTCATGATCGTGCAGGCGGAGGGCGGCAAGGCCTTGGCGACGAAGAAGCCGGAGAAGGCCCCCGAGGTCCTCGACACCATCGCCGAGACCGGTCGCGAGGCCCTCGTCGAGATGCGTCGCATCGTCGGGGTGCTGCGACAGGACACCGACGCCGACTACTCCCCCTCCCCCGGGCTGGCGGAGATTCCCGAACTCGTCGAGAAGTCCGGGGTGAAGGTCACCTTCACCGTCACGGGACAGGAGCCGGTCGTCTCCCAGGCCCTCGGTCTGGTTGCCTACCGAGTCGTCCAGGAGGCCCTCACCAACGTCCTCAAACATGCTGGCCCAGGCGCTCACGCCTCAGTGACCTTGGCCTATTCGCCTACCGCAATCCATGTGGAGATTGTCGACGACGGGTATGGAGACGCCGTCCAGGGAGATGGGCGCGGCCACGGGCTGCAGGGCATGCGTGAGAGGGTGACGTCGATGGGCGGACGACTGTCCGCGGGGCCTCGCAAGGAGGGCGGGTTTTGCGTCATAGCGAAGCTGCCGGTCCAGGCTGATTCCCGCCAGAGATGAGCTCGGTTCCGTAACCACTCACCTCAACAGTTCAGCAAGGAACTCGAACCGCTCTGGGTCTCGCGGTACCCAGGCGAGCAGGTCTTCGGGTGTGAGCGGATCCGTGGTCCCGTGCGCTCGCGACGTGACGATGGCTCCCACCAGGGCTGCAACATCGAGCTTTCGGGTCAACGAGACCTGCCATTCCCAGCTCCAGGCCAGGCCAGCCACGGTGGCGTCTCCGGCGCCTGTGGTGTTGACCGGATCAATGGCCACTGCCGGAACATGGACCTCCTCACCAGTGCGGGAATCCACACCGACGATCCCGTCGCCGCCACATGTGACAATGACAACCGGCACGTGCTCGGCGAGGGCTCGCGCCGCCCACACCGGGTCGTCGGTACCGGTCAGTCGCATCGCCTCAGCTGCGTTAGGCGTGTAGCAGGTACATCCTGACACGGCCTCGAGCACCCCGGATTCCTGCCCCTCCTCAAATCCATGGTCTGCAATCACCGGGATTCCGGCATCGCCGGCTTCGTACAGCCAGGCGTCGGCGGGAATTGAGACATGGGTGACTACTGCGTCGACTCCGTCAAGACTAGGAGCGGGGAAAGGGACTGGTAGCGCCGTTTCCACGGTCGTCATAGCCCGCTCGGTGCCACACGCCTGGCTCATCGTCACCGGGAGCGCCCAGCCCGGGTTGATCGGGCTCGGGGCCAGATCGATGCCCCAGTCGATCAATTCACGACGACACACCTGCGAGTTGAGGTCGTCACCTAGACCCGTGAGCAATTGCACCCGTGCTCCCAGGCTTGCTGCAATCCGAGCCGTGTTGGCAATCCCACCCCACGTGGCGACGAAGTCCGTGCCGTAGCGTTCCTCCCCCAGCGCAGGCAGCTGCCCGATTCCAGAGATGACGAGGTCGCGGTACGTAATACCTGCGGCGAGCAGCCGAGGATGGCGGTTGACGGGCATGGGCGTAGCTCCTGTGCGCGATTGGTCGTCCCCCAGCATAAGCAACTCCAATCCCAGATAAGCTGTGGAGCACCCCATTGGCAGGCGATGCCACGAGGAGTAGAGATGCCCGTCCCCTCCAACGACACCCTGATTCGTGGCTTGTGTCCCCAGCCCCGCCACGTGCAGTTCACCGAGGGACGATTCCCCCTGCCAACCGTCCTCTCCTGGGCTGGCCCCGACGAGGTCACCGATGCTGTCACCACCCTCGCCGAGCGACTGGCCCCGGCGCTGGACGTCGTGCGCGTCACGTCACACACCGACACCGCTTCTCTCATCGTCACAGTGAATCCCGCCTTGGAGGCAGAGGGATACCGCATCGAGATCGACACCCAGATCCGCATCACCGCCGGCGACCCAAATGGCGCACGATGGGCGGTGCAGACCTTGCTGCAGCTACTCCCCCCGTGGGTCCACGGGCCCGGCCCGCTGGCCCGAGAGCACCTGCACCTTCCAAAGGGTGTCATCGCTGACGCGCCACATTACAGTTGGCGAGGTGCGCATCTGGATGTCTCGAGGCACTTCATGCCTGCCTCGTTCATCACGCGCTTCCTGGACGTGCTGGCCATGCACAAGCTCAACCGGCTGCACCTGCACCTCACCGACGACCAGGGATGGCGCCTCCCGGTACCGGGGTGGCCACGTCTGACCACGGTAGGGGCCTGGCGTCCGGGAACGGTACGAGGGCACCAACCACCACCCGACGACAACGATTGTGACGACGTCGCCGAGCATGATCACGTGCCTCACGGAGGCGCCTACACCGTCGAGCAGCTGAGCGCCATCAACAAACGGGCCGGACTGCTGGGTATCACGGTCGTGCCAGAAATTGACCTGCCGGGCCACACCGAATCGGTGGTGGCCGCCTACCCTGCGCTGGGCTGCGGAATACCACTGGATCACCCACGTACTGCTTTCGGGGTGTCGGAGCACCACATCAACCTGACCGACGATTCCTTGGGTTTCTGCCGCGATGCCTTAGACGCCGTGATGGAGATCTTCCCGGACTCACCAATCCACATCGGTGGTGACGAATGTCCCGGAAAGGAGTGGTTCAACCACCAGCAAACCCGAGCCCGGCTTGCCGAACTGGGGATCACGACACCACACCAGGCCCAGGCTTGGTTCGAGCGGCAGATCTGTGATCACGTGGTCGCCGCAGGCCGTCAGATCATTGCCTGGGACGAGGTGTTAGAGGCCGGCGCCCCCGAGGAAGTTACGGTGATGGTGTGGCGAGACGCCGACGACATCTCCCGCGCCGTCGCCGCAGGCCACGACGTCATCGGCGCACCCGCCCGGCACACGTACCTGGATCACGGCATTGAAGCGGGTCCGGAGGCACCGGTGACGATAGCTGCCCCGATGACCATGGACGACGTCGCCGGGCTGCATGATGTACTTGCCGCAGTGGACTCACCACACCTGCTGGGTGGGCAATTCCAACTGTGGACTGAATACCTGCGCACCCCTGCCCAGGTCGAAGACGCCGCCTTCCCGCGCGGCACATCGATCGCTGAACAGTTGTGGACCGGCGATCCGGCTCGGCCGCAATCAGAGTTGGAGGCCCAGTCCCGCCGGCTCACCGCAATGGGGATCAATTGGCACCGGTGATGGCGTCGATACCGGCCACCTTCATCATGAGCAGGCAAGCCATCGAGTTCGACCAACTGAACCACCCGCGCGTGTACCGGGTGGGGTCATGTGGATCGAAACTCTCGTGTGTCCAGCCAGTGCCACCATCGGTGGCGAGGATCGTCCTGAGGCAATCACGCGCCTCGACGTCGTCCCCCGTGAGCCCCTGCACCGCCAAACCGATGTGCCAGATGTAGCCCTCGGGGCTGTGCGGGCTGCCAATGCCCCGTGCTGCCGGGCCGCTGAACAGGTAGGGGTTGGCCTCGCTGAGCACCCAGTTCCGGGTGGTCTGGTAGAGCGGATCGTCACGGGCAAGGTCGCTGGTTAGGGGCAGCGACAGCAGCGACGGCATGTTCGCGTCGTCCATCTCCACTACTGATCCGAGCCCGTCAACCTCGTACGCAAGGTGATCTGTCACGACGCCGAATTGCCTCACCCCGGCGTCGATGTCAGCGGCCAACCTCGCGGCGCGTTCAGCAAGGCTCTCGTCGCCCCAGACACGGCAGAAATCGCCAATCTGCCGCAACGCACGTATTGCCATGAACTGTGCCGGGATGTTGTATCCGTAGCGGCAGGCGTCGTCGGAAGGTCGGAACCCGCTCCACGTCATCCCGGTGGGCGCTACCGGCCCTCCCAAGCCGTCAGCGCCAAGGGTGTCGACGGGTTCGCTGGGGCGCACATGACGATAGGTGGAGCGGGTGGCATGGTCCTGTTCCAGGTTCCAGACGTCGACGATGCGTTGACACCCCTCGTGCACCGCACGGTTGAGGTGGTCTCGACGTCCCGTGGCCTGCCACAACCGCCATGCGAGATCGACGGGGAAGGCCAGCGAATCAACCTCGTACTTGCGCTCCCACAACTCATCGAGCAGATCAACATCGTCGGGGTCGAAATGTGCTCCGGTCGGACCAGAGTTAAAGGCGTTGGCGTAGGGGTCGACTCCGATGCAGTGCCATTGCCGAGCGACGACGTCCCCGATCTGACGGGACACCGCAGGCAGGTCGCACAGTGCCAGGAAGGGCCACAGCTGAGCGGAGGAGTCGCGCAACCACATGGCCGGAATGTCGCCAGTGACGACGAAGACGCCGTGGTCGTCGCGGGTCATGGTGCGAGTCCACGTGTCCGTCATCCAGGCCACGAATCGGCCCGCAGCCTGCCGGCCCGATGCCTCATCAATGTGTTCACTGACACTCGAACCGATCTGAGCACCGACCTCGTCCAGGCGCCGCTGCAGGGCGGGCGTCAACTCGCACGCCGTCATCGGTAGGGCTCCCATGAGGTCACGCGCTCATCATCCAACCCCGGGACCCACATGTCCCCCTGGCCCTTGAGTCGATCGCCGAGCGCGAGAACCCACGCCCCGGCGGCCCGTCCAGCACGCAACCCGAAGACAGAGTCTTCGATGACGACACATCTGGCCGGGTCGACTCCCATCCGCCTCGCTGCTGCGATGTAGGGGTCGGGGGCTGGTTTGCCGGCAGCGACGTCGTCGAACCCAACGACGGTGTCGAAGAGGTCCAGCCAGCCTTGCGAGGCCAGTCCGTCACGCACGAGGCGGGTGGGGGAGTTGGAGGCCACCGCGATGGGCACGTTCCCGGCCAGCTTCCTCACCAGACGGTCCGCCCCGGGCATCGGCTCCGTGTTGTCAGCCAGGCAGGCGTCCAGAAGGTCGACGAGACGCTCACTGGTGGCCTGCGGATCTGCCTGCGGGTGGTCCCGCAGATACAGCTCGACGACATCGTCAACGGTGCCCCCGTCAACGTCGGCGCTGACAGCGTCAGCCAGACAGCCACCCCACAACCGTTCGGAGGCTGCACGCCATGCAGACAGGGTGTCGAGCAGAGTGCCGTCCATGTCGAAGAGAACGCCGTCGACCTTCTCAGGCAAGTGCGTCGTCACCATTCAAAATCCATCTCTCTACTCGGGCCGACTGGCATCACATCGCGCAAGACGCCGACATCGCTGGCGTCCATGTGACCAGGGTGCACTCCGACTGCCCTGAGCAACAGCGGCGTCAGTTCGTGGCTGCGAATGGGATCGGTACGAAGCAATGGATCGGGCAATGCCCCACCGATGTGGTGAGCTGCCAGGAAGCTACGACGCACCTCGACCTCATCCTCGCCGTGGCCTCCCTCGGGTTTGTGCCCGTGGTCGGTGGTGACGGCGACGAGCCATTGCTCGCCGAGCTGCTCGTGACGCTCTGCGACGGCCTTGACGAGGTGCCGGGTGAGCTCATCGGCGTGACGCACGGCTTGGCGATACTGCTCGGAGTCCGCTCCGTAACTGTGCCCAGCGTTGTCGACCCCTTCGAAGTAGACGACGGCAGCGTCCGGGCCCTCGTGCAACAGGTGCCAGGCGGCCCACGACGACACCTGCTCGTCGGCCCTGTCAATACCCTCCGCCAAGTCGGGACCGAACAGCTGGTGCTGGCCGGTGCGCTGCTGGTCCACACGCTGATGAATGATCGGTCCGGGCCCGTAAGGGCTGACGAAGGCGTCCCAGGTGGTTGCTGCGATGGTGCGCGCCAATGGGTTGGCGAAGAAGATTTGGGACAGGATGTCGGGGTGACGGGCCAGGTCATGGCCGACGAACTCGTTCCACCACACGTTGCACTGTTCATGGGTGGCGCCGGTGAGGATCGTCGTCCAGCCGGGAGCGGAATCGGTCGGCGGAGTCATCCACATGGGGATGATCGTGCCCTGGGAACGGTCGTCACCTCGCACCAGGCGAGCGAGGGTGGGGGCCAGCCCGACGGGGGCCTGGTCAACGGGCAGGGTGTGGTCCAGGGCTGGGGCGGGGTGTGCGGGAACCGGCTCCCCCTCACCCACCCCGCGCACGAATCGCGGGTCAGCGGGATGATCGGGGTGGATGAATCCAGGATTGTGCTGCAGTGCCTCGGGTAGTGCCATGTCAAGGCGCACCCCATCGATACACACCAGAAGCAGTTTCATCGTTGACTCACTCTCAACGTCAAGATCTGGAAAGGACGCAGGGCGAGGTCCACCTCGCTCACGGCGACCGTCGGAAGCTGTTGGGTCGGATCACCGATTCGTTCCTCGAGCAGGTCCACCTCGCTGAGGTAGCCGCCCCGGTCTAGCAGCAGGCGCACTCGGCTGCGGGCGCCATCTGCCTCGTGCATACGGATGACAAGATCACCAGAGCCATCGAAGGCCTGCTTGACGGAGTCGATGACGGCGAAGCCTCGTACCGGTTCGATCCGGGCCAGACTGTCCAGGTGCAGCGCACCATCTCGCATCTGGAGCGGCTGGTTGAGCCGTGCCGCCTCGACGTGGGCAGACGCAACCCCGGCATCAGCGAGCAGGCTGTAGACAAGGTGGTGATGACCTCGGTCGGGGTGCGGGTCTGGGCTCTGCGGAGCACGCAGCAGGGTAAGCCGGGCCATCACCCCCTGGGTGGATGTGTGCTCGTCCCTTCCCGCTGGACTCACATCATGACCGTAGGTGGACTGGTTGGCCAATGCGACGGCGTAGCCGGGTTCGCCCAACAACATCCACTGCTGCCCACAGCTTTCAAAGTGGGCGTCATCCCATGACGTGTTGGCACCGATTGGTCGCTTGATGTGACCGAACTGGATCTCGTCGACGCTGGTGTCAGCGGCCACATCGAGGGGGAAGTCGACCTTGAGGACTCGGGCCTGCTCGGTCCAGTCGACGTCAAGGCTGAACTCGACCGCTCGGCTGTCGGCGTCAAGGGTGATGGCCTGAATGAAGCCGGACTCCCCGCGTTCAACTCGCACCGTGCTCCGTAGCGGGCCCTCGAGGACGTCCACCCCGGTGAGGTCATCCACCACAACAGCACTGTGACGGTACTGGTGCTGCAATTCCCATGCGTCGAAACAGTCGGGATAGTCGGGGTGCAGGGCGAGTCGGTTCGCGCGCTGCCCAGGCAGCAGGAGCTCGCGGTCGGCCACCAGGTCAACAACCGAGCTCACCAGTCCGTCGTGCGTGTCGATGCACACCTCGACCAGTCCGTTGGACATTCGGATCGAGTCGAGCTCCCGCTCCACCCGTACCGGGTGCTCAGGGTCAACCACCGCATCGGTGAGCGGCTGCGCCGCCATGGCTGGCACCTGTACGAGTGTGGGCCGACCGTCAACGGTGACAACCTCGCGACGGTCACTGTGAGATGGATTGATCAGACTCGCCCCGGTGATCTCGCCTCCAGACGCCTGTGACAGTGCCTGCCAGGCCTCATCCATGAGCTGACCCAACTCAGCACGAATAGCGGTGAACTCGGCGATGGCCTCCCGATTCACCCACGCGATCGACGAGCCGGGCAGGATGTCGTGAAACTGCAGCAACAACGTACGTCGCCACAGCTGTTCCAACTGCTCGTGGGGGTAGGGATGGCCGAGGCGAGCTGCCGCGGCGGCTAACCACTCGGCGGCGGTGAGAGCCTCCTCGGCGCGCCGGTTGCCGTCTTTGAGGGCATGGACAGAGGTGTAGACGCCCCGGTGGAACTCCAAGTACATCTCGCCGCGCCACACCGGCGCCTGGGGGTAGTCGTCGCGAGCCTGGGCGAAGTAGTCGTCAGGTGAGCCCAACCGAACCTGAGGCGCGTCCTCCACATCAGCGAATCGGTGGACGCGTTCCACCTGCTCAGCTGTGGGCCCTCCACCGCCATCGCCATACCCGAATGGCAGGATCGAGCGTCGCGCCACACCTTTCTCTTTGAAGTTCGCCTCAGCCTTCTTGACCTCGTCGGCACTGACGATGGAGTCGTAACAATCCACCGGCGGGAAGTGCGTCCAGATACGAGTCCCATCGATGCCCTCCCACCAGAACGTGTGGTGGGGCAAGGTGTTGGCCGTGTTCCAGCTGAGTTTTTGGGTGAAGAACCAGTTCATGCCAGCCAGTCGGGCGATCTGAGGCAACGCACCGGTGTACCCGAAGGAATCCGGTAGCCACAGGCAGTCCGGGCGTACCCCAAGCTGTTCACGCATCCAACGCAGACCACTGGTGAATTGACGCACCAACGATTCCCCCGAGGGCAGGTTGGTGTCGGATTCCACCCACATGCCACCCACCGGGTGCCACTGGCCACGTTCAATGGCGTCCCTGACGCGCTCGAAGAGTTCTGGTGAGGAGTCCTGGAGCCAGGCGTAGTGCTGGGCGCTGGTGCAAGCGAAGTGGAAGTCGGGATATTCCTCGGCCAGTGACACGACGTTGGAGAAGGTACGCACTACCTTGCGGCGGGTCTCACGCAACGGCCATAGCCATGCCGAGTCGATGTGCGCGTGTCCGATCGCCGTCATCTGTTGAGCCGATGAGTTCGCCCCCGAGCCAAGGTGCCCGGCAAGGATTTCTCGAGCCTGTCCGGCACCGGCGAGGATGCCATGGAGATCGACCTCGTCGGCAGCCTGCTCCAAACAGTGAAGCAATCGGGCGCGGTGGGTGGAGTCGGACGGCAGCTGGCGCATGAGCCCGTCGAGGACATCAATGTCGAGCCACAGGTCCCACACCTCCTTGCGACGCACCGAGAGTTCCGCTCCCCTGAACTGCCACAGCGGTTCATCGCCTGCCGTGCGACGATCCCCCAGCTCAGTGGGTCCGCCCAGATGCAAGGTCATGTCGGGGTTACCAGCGGCTTCCACCCACAGCTCGATGCCCCCATCGGTCCCGATGAGCGGCTCCCCCTCGTCAGCGAATCGTTGGGCCAGCGCCCCGTGGTTGAGTGCGACCCTATGGTTGCGTGGGTTGAGGGCTTTGAGGGGGCGTCCCGAAGAGGTGTACACCATGGCTTCGGACTGGTTTCCGGCCCAGTCGCCGACGAATCCGAGGTCCATCGAGAGGTCGATCTCGTCGCCGGCGTGGCCTTCGGGCAGAGTGCCGGTGACGTGGAGCCACCAGGTACTCCATGGAGCACCCCACCAGGTTCCGGGCGGGAATGGACGGTAATCGGCGACGACGGCTTCCTCGAAGCTCACCGGTTCTCCGGGAGCTTGCCAGGCCGTCACGTCCAGTGGACAGATCTTCTTGGTGATTTCTCGCTCGAGACGCTCTTTGAGGTGACCAATGCGGTCTTGGGTGAGCTCGGTGTGATCATGCATGGTCATCCACAAGGTAGTCCAGGCCGTCGAAGGCATCGGCGAAGTCATTGAGAAGTTGCTCGGCAACGTACACGGAGTCAACTAATGGGTGGTGGCTCAGGGCTAGCAACGCGGCGGTGCGGCTGTGGTTGACAGCGGCATCGATAGTGCGTTGCTCGACGTATTTGGCGTTGACGACAAGCCCGCGAGCGTGGTCGGGTAGCTCCGGTGCAGGGAGTCGGTGGATCCCGGCACCGTCTACTCGACACGGGATTTCCACGACAGCATCATCAGGTAGGTCGGGGAGAGCCCCGCGGTTGGCAACATTGAGGATGAGTTCAGCGGGCACGTCGTTGGCGATGGCGTGCATGATCGCGAGGGCGACCTTGTCGTATCCGCCGGTTTCTAAGTCGGCCTCATCGCGCTCGAACTCCCCCGAGACCTCGCGATTGGTGGCCATGTAGGTCTCTTCACGCTCGAGGCGAGTGGCCTCCCACAGTCCGGCGACATCGTCAGTGTGTTGGGCCTTGGTGTAGAAGCGCCGCTGCTGGGCCTCCAGAAACGCCCCGCGCGGAGCCTCGGCATTCCGGTCGACGGCGAGGTCGTCGCGAGAATAGTAGTAATAGTGCAGGTACTCGTTGGGTACGGCGCTCAAGGCTTGCACCAGATCAGGACCGAAGAGCCGACCTTCCTCAAAACTCCCGATGAGGTCGGGGCGCTCCATCAGACGCGGCAGGACGTCGATGCCGTCGACCTCCAAGCTGGTGAGCCAGCCCAGGTGATTGAGCCCGCTGTATCCGATGTGGACGCGTCCGTCAGCATCGAACAGGGAGCCCAGGTCAGTCGGCGCCAGCCCGGCATTCTGCAGGGCGGAGAGGGCGCGACGGGCCAAGCCGACCGGGGAGTCACAGATACCGACCACTTGGTCTCCAAGGCGGTGCTGCATGACCTCGGTCATCACGCCAGCAGGATTAGTGAAGTTGATGACCTTGGCATGGGGGGCGTATCGCGTTATCTGTTCGACGAGGTCGAGCACCACCGGGATACCCCGCAAGGCATATGAGATACCGCCAGCCCCGACAGTCTCCTGGCCGATGACACCGCGCGCCAGACACATCGACTCGTCCAGGGCGCGTCCACGCGTTCCGGCGACGCGAATGGCCGAAAAGATGAAGTCGGTTCCCGCCAAGGCAGTGGGCAGGTCAGTGGTCGCCACGACAGACGGCGCGTTAGGCAGGCCGGGAGCCAGCTGGGACAACACTGTTTCGATGACACCTAGTCGTAGTGAGTCGGTGTCGTAAAGCCGCAGCTCGGTGACTCGTTGAGGTGAGTCGTCGCGAGCGAGGGCCTTGAATACCAGTGGAACGCGGAATCCCCCGCCACCGAGGATGGTGAGTTTCATACCGTGACGACCTCCATGCCTGTTGATTCGTAGTGGGCGTCGAGGTCCGGCGGCAGTGGTCCAGTCGTGATGACTCCACTGACGTCCTCGACGGTGAACGGGGAATGCGCTCCGACACCTGGGAATTTCTCGGAGTCGACGAGCAGGTAGCTTCGACTCGCTGCAGCGACAATCGCCTGTTTGATCTGAGCCTGGGAGCGGCTTGTGTCACGCACCCGCCCGTTGGCACTCACCCCGGAGCAGCCCAGGAAAGCTAGGTCGGCCTGATGATGAGTCAGTGCATCGGCGACGAACTGACCGTCAAAGCACTGGTATCGCTCCGACCACACTCCCCCAAGCACAACCACGGTGACGTCCGGGGCGCTCCTGAGAGCTTCAAAGACGGGCAGGGACGCAGTGAGGACGGTGACGGAGCGCTCGGTGAGCAGCCCGGACAGATGATGGACGGTGGTGCCGATGTCCATGATGATCGTGTCGCCGTCGTGAACAAGCTCGGCGGCCTTGCGGGCGATCGCAGCCTTGGCGCGAGTGCGGTGGTTCATCACGTCACCGAAATGATCGTCCACGTTCGTGACGAGTTGGATGCCTCCCCAAGAACGCTCGATGATGCCCTTATTTTCCAAAGCGATGCAGTCACGCCGCGCTGTGGCCATGCTCACGTTCAGATTCCGAGCGATGTCGACGGTTCGCATGGCAGGTCGATCCCGGAGTAGTTCGACGATCGCGTCATGACGAGCGGCCTTGAGCATATGCCCATGATAGCGATCCAGAGTCACCGATCAGAAGATTTTCGTCATTTCGATCATTTTTCATCATCCTCTCCTCCACCGGGCGCTACAGTGATCTCAAGAGCTGCCCCTCCCGGCCAGCTCAGGCACACTCGAATCAAGCATTGACAAGGTTGTTTCCTGGATATCACCTATAGTTAACCTCAGGTGCACACAGTCGTGACACCCTGAACCACTGGCGAGTGGAAGAGCCCAAACTCCCCTTGCATGGCGTCCACATCATCGGGAGTCGGCTCGGAACCCACCTCCACAGTGAACATTATTGAGCGATTTTTGTCAGTGGCGATTTCCGTTCAACCCCAGGAGGGATCTCATGAATCTGTCGCGTCGTCGTCTTCTCACCGGCAGTTTTGCTGGACTGAGCATGTTGGGAATGTCGGCATTAACCGGATGCTCGACCTCCGCCGATCCCACGTCCGGCAAGGGTGCCGGTGACGCCAAGAAGCTCGTCCTATGGATCTGGCCGGAAGGATTCGACAAGCAGACGCTGGCTGCCGTCTCCAAGGCGCAGTCGTCTTACAGCGTGCGCCAGGACATCATCGGCGGCGACTTCAAACAAAAGCTCACCACAACCTTCACCGCAGGTTCTGGGCTGCCCGACCTCACCGGCGTCAAGGGTGAGGACATCGCCTTCTTCCGCGACCACGCTCACTACTTCGTCGACCTCAACACTCTGGGCGCCAAGGACATCAAGCCCACCTTCCTGGATTGGAAATGGGCCCAGGCCTCCACCACCGACGGCAAGCAGCTCGGCATTCCTTCCGACATCGGCCCGACGGCCCTGTTCTATCGGGCCGACATCTTCGAGCAGGCCAAATTGCCCACCGAGCCGGACAAGGTCGCTGCCCAGATCACCACCTGGGACGCTTTCATCGAGTTCGGCACCAAACTACTGGCCGCCAAGGACAAGACCTACCTGGTGCGCAACTCGGCAGGCTTGTTCGACACGATCTGGCCGCAGTGGGGTAAGGGATTCATTGACGCGAAGAAGACCTTCATCGGCGACCAAGACCATATTCGCAAAGCCTGGGACATCGCTGTCACGGCGCTTAAGGCCGGCATCGTCGCCGGGATCCAGTCCAACACCTCCGATTCGGCTGCTGCCGTCAATGAGGGACGTCTACCTGCCGATTTCGGCGCCTCCTGGCACCTGGCCGATCTCATCGTTGACGCTCCCGAAACGAAAGGCAAATGGCGAGTCTGCGCCCACCCCGGACCAGCCATCAACCAGGGCGGCTCGTTCCTGTCCATCCCCGCGGGCGCGCCCGATCCCAAAGCCTCCTTCGCGGCGATCCGCGAACTGCTCAGCGTGGAGTCTCAGGTGCGCGAGTACGTCCACAATGGCAACTTTCCCGTCTCACCGAAAGCCTACGATGATCCGAAGGTTTCCGGGCCAGTGGAATTTCTCGGCGGCCAGCATGCCGCGAAGGTCTTCGGAAAAGCTGCTGAGTCGGTACGTCCGATCTACGAAGATTCGCACTCCGATGCCGTGTCCGCCCCATTCAGGGCCCAGTTGGAGCAGGTCGAGTCCTCAGGCAAGAATCCCGAGACCGCCTGGAAGGACGCCGTCTCCGAGGCCAAACGAATCGCCAAGCAACTGCATCTCACCGTCAGGTGACACAGCTTTCAACGTGAGTTCTGTGACGAGATGAATCCTGCGAACACCACCGTTGAAACCGTGCCCACGGGTGAGCTGCGTCGCTCTTCCGTGGGCCGGCGGATGCGCAAAGCGTTGCCGATATATGCCGCTCTGAGTCCGTATTTCTTCTTCTTCCTCATCTTCGCGGCTTTACCGATGGTCTTCACCCTGCTACTCGCGTTCACCGACTGGTCAGGGCTGGGGGACGCCAACTTCGTCGGTCTGGAGAATTTCAAGTACCTGGTCAGCGACCACCTGTTCTACAAGTCGCTGGGCAACACACTCATTTTGTGGGCAATGGGCACGATCCCGACACTCATCATCGCCACGATCGTCGCCCTCATGCTGAACAAGACGATGCGGTTCTCCACGACGTACCGGGTCATATACCTCGTGCCGAACATTACGTCGATGGTGGCAATGGGCATTCTGTTCAGTTCAATCTTCGCTAGCCAGTTTGGGCTCGCGAACGCCATCCGCAATGTGCTCGGCCAGTCGAACATCGCCTGGTTACAAAGCGAATGGGGCATCAAGATCGCGATCTCATCGCTGACGATCTGGTCATTCGTCGGGTACAACGCTCTGCTCATCCTCGCCGGGCTGCAAGCTATTGACAAGGCTCAGTACGAGGCAGCCGCCATCGACGGGGCGAACGGGTGGCGCACGTTCTTCCACGTCACTTTGCCGCAGCTTCGAGCCATCGTCCTGTTCATCACCCTCATGTCGACGATCGGTTCGTTGCAGAGCTTCACCGAAGCCCAGGTGATCACCAGCTCCGAATCCACCGGGGCAGCCTCTGCTGGTGGGGTGAACAATTCCGGTCTAACGATGGTGCTCTATTTCTACTCGGTGGCCTTCCAGGAGAACCGGTACGGCTACGGTGCGACGATCGCCTGGGGAGTGTTCGTCATCGTGCTGTTCTTCTCGATCATCAACTGGCTCGTCACCCGCGAGCATGATCGCGAGGCGACGCGATGAGACGGCCCGTACGTACGGCCCTGCGGCACATCTTCCTTGTCCTGGGCGGATTGGTCTCGCTGTTCCCGTTCTACTGGATGCTCGTGCTGGCCAGCCGACCTTCCTCGGCAATCTACAAATATCCCCCAGTGCTCACACCTGGTGACCGTCTAGGCGAGAACATCCGCACCATCACGGACAAGATCAACATCTGGGCTGCCATGGCTAATACGGCCCTGGTGGCGGTGACGGTGTCGGTGCTCGTGCTGCTCATCTCCTCACTGGCAGCCTTCGCCTTCGCCAAGTTCGATTTTCCCGGCAGGAAAGTGCTCTTCGCTGTAGTCCTGGCGACCTTCCTGTTGCCCACCCAGCTAGCGACGATCCCGCAGTTCGTCCTCATGAGCAAGATTGGGTGGGTGGGCGATCTCAAGGCCGTCATCGTGCCTTCCCTGGCAAGTTCGTTCGGAGTGTTTTGGCTGCGCCAGTACGCCACCAACGCCATCCCGAAGGAACTGTTGGAGGCGGCCACCCTGGATGGCTGCGGCTTCTGGCGCCAGTACGCGCACGTGTGCGTGCCTATCATCCGTCCTGCCATGGCATTCCTAGGGATCTTCACCTTTATCGGCTCGTGGAACGACTTCATGTGGCCCCTCATCGTCCTCAACGATCCCAGCAAGCTGACTTTGCAGGTCGCATTGAGCCAGCTCAAAACAGCACACGGCACTGACTACGGCATGCTCATGGCCTCCTCACTCATCGCCGTCGTCCCGCTGTTGCTCGTGTTTGCCATCGGCGCCAAGCAGCTCATCGCCGGTATCTCGGAGGGAGCAGTCAAGAGTTGAGCTGCGTCGAAACAAGGCAAACCCTGGCGGCAGCTCTGTCGATCGGCACTGCGTCACAGCCTGGAGGTCGTCGTTGCTGACGCCCACCAGAGCGCGCCTGCGATGAGCTGGCCTGCGTTCGTCCTGCTCGTTCTCGCATTCTTGTCACCCCCTACCACGCGCATTCGTCTTACTCGGCATGGTTGCCCACGGAGCGACGAAGCAGAGATAGACAGATTCCTACACGGCACGCGGTCGGTAAACTTCGACTGACGAGCAACTGGAGGTGCCATGCCTGATCCGATCCGCGTCATCCTCGTCGACGACCAGTCCCTCGTACGCTCGGGATTCCGCATGCTCATCGAGGCCGAGGACGACATGGAGGTTGTCGCGGAGGCGTCCAACGGCGTCGAAGCCCTCGACGTGCTGCGGCGAATGCCGGTCGACGTCGCCCTCATGGACATCCGGATGCCACAGATGGACGGTGTCGAGGCCACCCGGCGTATCACTGAATCACCACTGGACACCAAGGTGCTGATTCTCACCACCTTCGACCTCGACGAGTACGTCTACGCCGCCCTCAAGGCTGGCGCCTCGGGATTCCTCCTCAAGGATGCCCGCCCCACTGAGCTGTTGAGCGCGATCCGCAACGTCGCTGCTGGTGACGCGGTCGTCGCCCCATCTGCCACTCGACGCCTGCTCGACCACGTCGTGCCCACCCTGCCCAGCGACCCCAAGGCTGCCGACAAGCGGCTGTCGGTGCTGACGGACCGCGAGCGGGAGGTGTTGGTGGAGATCGCCAAGGGGGCGACGAACGCCGAGATCGCCCAAACCCTCTACATGGCAGAGGGAACCGTGAAAACTCACATCGGTCGACTACTATCAAAATTGGAGTGCCGAGACCGGGTTGGCCTCGTGCTTTTTGCCCATGAGGTCGGTCTCATCTGACAACTTCAGACCGGACATATATTCGATATTGGATGCGCCCAGCGTCCACATTATTATTCACGTCACCTAAGGCGTGAGGGGCATCGTCCACCTGTCGATGCCCCCTTCGGGAACCATGAAAGGCATCATGAGCGACCACAACCGATCTTACGAATCTGACGAGCCCTGGCAGCCGAGCCACGCAGCCCCCGGCGAGCCGGGATCCCCCGGGTCCCCGCGACACGGTGTCCCCTCTGAGCAGGGTTCCCCATCGGCGTGGGCCAAGCCCTCACCCCAGCGCGGCGGGGAGCAGGACCAGCAGCTGAGTCAGCCGTGGGTACGACCACAATCGCCTGATCCTCAACCGGCTCACGCCGGCGGATCCTTCCCGGAACGGGCTGAGTCCGCCCAGCCTTCCCGCGCCACCAGCTCAGCCCGTTCCGGCGATCTGGCTCCTGGACTGCTGGACACCCCCCTCGAGACGGACGCTGCCGCTGGTATCGACCTCACCAAGGTCTATGGGGACGGGGAGACCCGGGTCACCGCCCTGGATTCCATCAACGTTCGCTTCACCCGCGGCACCTTCACCGCGATCATGGGCCCGTCCGGATCCGGCAAGTCAACCCTCATGCACTGCCTCGCCGGCCTGGACCGGATCACCTCCGGTCGAGTGTTCCTGGCTGGCCAGGAGATCTCGGGCCTTCCGGACCCCAAATTGACGACCCTGCGCCGCGACAATGTCGGCTTCATCTTCCAGTCGTTCAACCTGCTGCCAATGCTCACCTCTGAGGAGAACATCCTGCTCCCCCTCGACCTGGCCGGGCGTAAGCCTGACAAGGCCCTGTGGGATCAGCTCATCACCGGTCTGGGCATCGCTGATCGCCTCAAGCACCGTCCCTCGGAGCTGTCGGGTGGTCAGCAACAACGCGTCGCCTGTGCCCGCGCCATGATCACCAAGCCGCATGTCGTCTTCGCTGACGAGCCCACCGGCGCCCTGGACTCCAAGTCGGGAACGAACCTGCTGAGCTACCTGCGCCACTGTGTCGACGACCTGGGTCAGACGATCATCATGGTCACTCACGACGCCAAGGCTGCTTCCTATGCCGACCGCGCCCTCATGCTGCTGGACGGCCGTATCGTCGACGACCTCCCCTCCCCCACCGCTGAAGCGGTCAGCGAGGCGATGGCCGGGTTGGAGGGCTGATGTTCACCGAAGCTCTCAGGGAGCTGCGGCAGCATCCAGGCAGGATGGCCGCAACCCTCACTGCCATCGCGGTGTCCGTCGGGTTCCTCGTCGGCATCTCGATGTTCGTACGAACCCAGGGAGTGGCCTTGGGCAAGGAGCAGGCGGTTGCCACCTCGAAGGCTGACGCCGTCGTCTACAGCGCCGACACCGAGACCAATCCCAAGGACATCACTCAGGGGATTCGCGACACTCCCGGCGTCCGGACCGTCGACATCGTCCAGTCCACCACCATGGCCGCCTCTCATGGCCAGGACTCCACGATGATTGATGTCCACAAGACGCCGGCAGAACCGTTCCGTTGGTCCTCGGTGACCTCGGGCAACTGGCCATCAGGACCCGGTCAGATCGCGCTGTCCAAGGCGGCAGCCGAGAATCTGCACGTCAGTGTCGGGGACACCGTCGACATCACCGGTAAGAACATCAAGGTGGTGGGAATCACCGACGACGCGGACGCCCTGCAGACCGCTCCGGCCTACAGCAGCGAGGACGTCAGCCAATTCTTTGACACCTGGATCGTCAAGGCCAAGGACGGGACGACTCCCCAGCAACTCGTCACCAACCTTGAGAAGACCCTGCCCACCGTCAAGGGTGCCCCCAAGTTCAACACCGGCGAGGAGTACGGCTCGACGATCGAGACCGCGACCGATCATCAGAAGAAGACCGTCACTGACCTGGCTCAGGGATTCGACGTCACCAAGTACCTGCTGATGGTTTTCGGAGCCATTGCCCTGCTGGTGGGTGCGATCATCATCACGACGACCTTCCTCATCCTGTTGGCCCAGCGACGCCGTCAGATCGGTCTCATGCGGGCTGTCGGAGCGTCGAGCGGTCAGGTGAGGAAGCGAGTTCTCGGCGAGGCGATCCTGCTGGGTGTCATCGGATCGGCCCTGGGGGTCGTGCTCGGAATCCTGCTGACGGTCGCTGGCACTGCCTACACGGGCGCCTTGGCCTTCGGGCTGGAATGGCCTTGGAAGGACATCGTCATTGAGTTCTTCATTGGCATCGTCATCACGGTTCTGGCCGCCTTCCTGCCGGCGCTTCGAGCCACTCGCGTGGCACCTCTGGAGGCGCTGCGCCCGGTTCCGACGGTGGAGCAGAAGCGCCGGGTCGGACTGGCACGGATCATCATCTGTTCCCTGCTCACAGTGATCGGAGTCATCACCTCCGTGGTGGCGATCACCGGGCACGGCAACGGAATCATCGGCTGGGCCCTCCTGTCAGCGGCCTGCCTGTCGCTGGCCTTCCTCATCGCCACACCGTTGTATGTGCCGTGGCTCATCAAGGGGTTCGGATTCCTGTTGCGCCCGCTGGGGCCGACAGCTCGACTTTCGACCTCCAATGCCACCCGCAACCCGACCCGTACCTCTCTGACGGCGGTGGCCCTCATGCTGGCCATCGGACTGTCGGTGACCCTGCAGGTCGGCATCTCCACGACGCGGACGACGGTCATGGACCAGATCGACGAGCACTATCCGATCGACATCACCTTCACGAACAGTCCCAGCCATGACCCCAACAGCGACGAGCCCAAGGTGGGAACCCTCGACCCGTCGGCCATCAAGTCGGTGCAGAACCTCCCGAACGTCAAGGACTCCGTCATCCTCAAGGGCGGGTTCGTCGAGACGGACGTGTCACCTCAGACCCACATCGTTTCCGCCGACAAGGACAAGATTGCCAAGGTCGCGCCCTCGATTGCCAAGGAGATGAAACCTGGGGTCGCGCTGATGTCCTCTATGGGCAACTCACCGAAGACGATGGACTTCTCGTCTTCCAAGGGAAAGGTGTCTCTCAAGGTCAAGGAGGTCAACGGACTCCCCTACAACGACATCCTGGTCACCGAAAAGGACATGAATAAGATCGTTCCTTCCGTGGGCGACCAGGCTGCCTGGGTCCACCTCGAGGACCGGAGCAATCTGGCCTCGGTGTTGACGGTGATGATCTCCTCGTCGACGAACATCGATTCGCAGCACATGGATGTTGGCGGCGGTGCCCTCATCGGCGGCATCGTCGAGCTGATCCTCAAGGCCCTGCTCATCGTCATGACGGCTCTGCTGGGTGTTGCCGTGCTCATCGCCCTCATCGGTGTGGCCAATACCTTGAGCCTGTCGGTACTGGAACGACGGCGCGAGTCGGCACTGCTGCGGGCCATGGGCATGCAACGGCGCGGACTACGGCTGATGCTGCTCTACGAGTCGATCCAGGTCGGTATGGTCGGTGTCATCGTCGGAATGGTGGCAGGGTTCTACTTCGCCTGGCTGGGCATCCGGTCTATATTCCGGGTGGCCTCGGACACGATTCCGGTGCACTTCTCGATCGACTGGCCCTGGACCCTCGGTCTCATCGCAATCTGCTTGGCGGCGGCTTGCCTCGCCTCGGTCCTCCCGGGCCGACGCGCCGCCATGGCTGCCCCCACTGAGGCGTTGGCAGACGAGTGAGGGTTTCCACCGCCCGATCTATCTGCGTGATGACGACCGGCCGTGTCCTTCGGGGCACGGCCGGTCCTCTTGGTGGGGAGTCTTGTCGTGACGGCCACCGGACAACACTCCCGTGAAGACGGACAACACTGAGCGTCACATGGGCAACACCCTGACCCCGGCAGGCAACACCGTGGGCAACGTCCCGCCGATGGACTTGGGGCATCGCCGATCCCGAGAGGTGCTGCCATGACAATGATGATCCACCGCCGTCTGGACTCCCACTGGGCCGAGATGTGCGCCCATCCCCGCGCCGAATGGCGTGCCAATCTCCTCTGCGCCGGGTGTGAGCCCGAGGACCTGCCCCGGACGCTACGTACCGACGACGTGGCTGCCATCCGGGCCCTCATCGCCGCTCGCAGTGGCGCTGGCCAGACATCGGAATTCGCCGGGATGGCGCTGATCCAGGCGATCCTGCCAGCCCTCGTTGTCATGGCAAGCAGGAATCGGCGGACATGTCTGGACGATTACGTCGGTCAGGCGTGGCTGGTCATCGTCAATTTCCCACTGACGCGCAACCACAAGGTGTGCACGAATCTGGCCTTGGACTGTCTGCACGTCGTCTCGGCGAGGCTACGCGCGACGAGCAGGGAAACCCCGGTCGAGGTCGTGGACATGAGTGCGCCTGAGATGCCGGACAACCCCGGCCAGGTCGCCTCGGAACTGCTCACCGCCGCCGAGGAATTGGGAATCATCACCTCAGTCAGCGCGCCGGTCCTGCGCAGCGTGTGGGTGGATGCCCTGGATTCCGCATCCGCAGCGCGACGCCACGGGATGAGTCCTGAGGCAGTGCGTGCCCGGTGCTCTCGGGCGAGTCGAGCCATGAGGAAGCGCCGTGACGAGTTGCTAGTCGCGTCATGAACAGGATTGTCATGCCTGCGACGTATGCTGTTCGCCGTGACGAAGTTCAAGCGTGTCATGGCCCTGCTGGGGGTCATCTACCTGACCACGGTGGGCTGCCTGTACCTAGTGCTGGCCGAACGCAGTGACGATTTCATTCGCAACAGTCAGGTCATCCAGGGAACCGTCACAGCCGTGTACCTGCACGACCCCGTCAATACCGGAGCCACCAGGTATCTCATGCACACCGAGGGCGGCAACGTCGCCATCATCAAGTACACCTATGACGGTGTCACCGACACCGTGCCGTCGAATCCGTATCGCAACGTCAAGAAGTACCAGGTCGGGCAGCAGGTCGATCTGGTCATCCGGTCCACCCCAGGACATCCCGAGGATGCCATTGTCGCCGTGCGTGATCACACCATCCTCGGCCTGCGCCTCGTCCCGTGGGGATTCCTGGCCTGTGCTGTCCTCATGGCGGCCTGGTTCTGGCGTGACTCTCTCAGGTCCCAACGCCGGCGTCGCACCACGTCACACCGACAGACACCAGCCGCCGTCGAAGGGTGACCGTAATTCCGGGGGAGTCGCAGCAGCGACGGCCTCTCGTCCACCAGAACAGCTCAATCGGCCAGCAGCCAGCCCAGAAACTCCTTGAGATCGCCGGTCTCACCGTCACGTCCGCCGCGACCAATGTGCATTGGCGGTGAAGAGGGCTCCAGCTTGACCCCGCGCATCCGCTCCATGAAGCCACCCGGGACGACGAGCTGGTAGTACTCGCCGTGTTCGCCGATGGCCAGGGAATGCTTGGCGTTGAGGTACCAACCTCGTCTGTCCGTCCGCGCCTCGTGGCCATCCATGAGCTGGGCCCGCAACGGCTCGGGTGTCATGCCCTTGGCCCGGGCCGCCGCAAGGAAGTCGTCGATGAGTCGCTGAGCCTGAGCAGCCTCCTGACGCCGCGCCCTCTCCTCGAGTTCGATGCGGAGTCTGGCGTCCTCGGCGCGTTTGCTGGTCACGGATCGAGGGTACGGCACCTCGGAGATGGTGCATGCCTTGGGCGGCGTGAACGCGTCACAAGAGTGATCGAACAGCGTACCGACGCCATCGGAAAGATGCACTACTGGCCCGAGCGCAATCGCATCGGATTTGACGAGATCGAACTTCACGACGGGTACCTGCATACTCCCGCCAAGGCCACAGCGCTCCGGCTTGCCAGGACGACGATCTCGTGTGGTTACGCGACCATACCGGGACGGCCAGTGACGAGGATTACATCGATGACGGTGTCGAAGGACGCTGAATCGTCCCCAGGACAAGGACCACGACAGAAGCGGGGCGGGGAATGATATCCGCAGCCCCGCCGATCCCACTCGATCAGAACAGTCCGATGATCTCCCCGCTGTCATCGATGTCGATGCGCTCGGCCGCTGGGTGACGTCCCAGGCCCGGCATGGTGCGCATGTCACCACAGATCGCGTAGATGTACCCGGCACCCACAGCGGCCCTCACCTCGCGGACAGGCAGACGCCATCCGGTCGGGGCCCCTTTGAGGGAGGGGTCGTGGGACAGGGACAGGTGGGTCTTGGCGATGACGACCGGGAAGTTCCCGTAGCCGAGATCCTCGAAGTGGGCGAGCTCCTTGGCCGCGGCCGGAGCGATGTCGACCCCGTCAGCTCCGTAGACCTTGGTGGACACCTTGGTGAGCTTGTCGACCAGGGAGTCCTCGAGATCGTAGGTGTAGCGGAAGTCGGTGTTCTGGTCGCACGCCGCAACGACCGCACGAGCCAGATCGACGGCGCCGTCGCCACCGTCGACGACATGGGTCGAGGCGGCGAAGTGAGCACCGGCCACCTCTGCCACCTTACGGACGGCGTCGATCTCGTCGGGATGGTCGCTCGGGAAGACGTTGAGGGCCACCACCGGGGAGACGCCGAAGTCTCTGACGATCTCGATGTGCTTGCGCAGGTTGGCGGCACCGGCAAGGACGTCGTCAGGATTGTCCTCAAGCATCGCCGGGGGCAGGGGCTTTCCAGGAACGACCTTGTAGCGACCGGCATGGGTCTTGAGGGCACGCACGGTGACGACGAGGACGGCGGCGTCGGGGCGCATACCACCGAGGCGGCACTTGATGTTGAAGAACCGCTCGGCGCCCATGTCGGCGCCGAATCCGGCCTCCGTCAGCAGGTAGTCGCCGCAGCCGATGCCGACGCGGTCGGCGATGACCGACGAGTTGCCCGTGGCGATGTTGCCGAAGGGGCCGGCGTGGACGAGCACTGGGCTGTTCTCGGTGGTCTGCAGCAGGTTCGGCTTGATGGCGTCCTTGAGGATGACCGCCATCGACCCGGCGGCATGCAGGTCCTCCGCGGTGACTGGCTCCTTGGAGCGGTTGTAGCCGATGACGATACGTCCAAGCCGGGCGCGCAGGTCTGAGAGTGAGGTGGCCAGGGCCAGGATGACGCCCACCTCGCTGGCCGCAGTGATGTCGAATCCGCTCTGACGGGGGATGCCGTCAATTCGCGATCCAAGGCCGACGATGGTGTTGCGAAGGGCACGGTCGTTGATGTCGACGACGCGACGCCATGAGATGGAGTGAGGCTCGATGTCGAGCTCATTTCCGTGGTGCAGATGGTTGTCGATCATGGCGGCCAACAGGTTGTGGGCCGCACCAATAGCGTGGAAGTCACCGGTCAGGTGCAGGTTGAGCTTCTCCATCGGCAGCACTTGGGAATACCCGGCGCCAGCGGCACCGCCCTTGATGCCGAAGGTCGGGCCCATGGAGGGTTGACGCAGAGCGAGCACGCTGCGCTTGCCGATCTTCTCCAGTCCTTGAGCCAGACCGACTGCTGTGGTCGTCTTGCCTTCGCCAAGGGGTGTGGGGGTGATGGCCGTGACGACGACGTATTTGCCACGCGGACGATCCCTGTTCTGCTTGATGACCTCGAGATCGACCTTGGCGACATCGCGCCCGTAGGGCTCGATGCACCTTTCCTCAATGCCAGCCCGAGCTGCCACCTTTTCGATGGGGTCAAGGTGGGCCTCACGAGCAATTTCCAGATCCGACTTCATCGTCATGGCCCCAATCATGGCGCGTTGTCAGGCCCTTTGCACACCTTTACGGACAGCAACATTGCAACCACGCCGTCTCCCGCCCCATGAGCGCGACGTCATGAGCCAGGAGCGCTCGACGAATCGTCAGCTCCTGGCCCGGGTCTGCTCCACCTCACCCAGGTTTTCCTTGAGGTCATCGGCGTAGGAACCGAGCAAGCTGCCGAGGGCCTCGTCCTCCCCCATGGGCTTGGCCAGCCGCCACAGGATGAAACCGATGACGGCCCAGACGAGCAGGACGAGGTACTCACCAGGCCACACCAGCGAGGTGTTCGTTCCCGGCCAGATCGCCATGACGACCGTGACGAGGGCGCCGACAGCTCCCACCCATGGCAGCCATCCGGCATGGTACTTGGAGCGCAGGTGGGGGTACTTCTTCGGAAGGGTGGACAGGGTGATGACGACGATGATCCACACCAGTCCGAGGTAGATGCCACCGGTGTCGAGGAACCACAGCATGGCGCCCGGGCCTAGGGCTCCCAGCAGCAAGGTCATGACAGTGGTGAGCAGAATGGCCCTGCGGGGGGCGCCACTCTCCTCGTCCACTGCGGCGAGGCCCTCCGGGAGGAGCCTGGCCCTCGCCATCGCGACGACGATGCGGGAGATCGCCATGAACAGACCGAGGAAACTCGTCAACAGACCACAGATGGCAATGATCCAGGCTCCCCAGCCGAGGATCGGGAAGCCGGCAGTGGTGTAGGCATCGATGGTGCCCAGGTGCATCTTGGCGACGTCCTGCCAGGGAAGGATCCAGGCCGAGGAGGCCAGCACCAAGCAGTAGAACAAGGTGGCCGTCAGGACGGTGAGGACGGTGATGCGACCGATCTTGCGGGCAGGGATGTCGGCGTCCTCGGCCAGTGCTGCCACCAGCCCGAAGCCTGCCATGTAGGTCATACCGGGCACGACGAAGCGGAGGGTGTCGCCGAGGGCATTGGCGTCGGCCCGGTAGGGCGGGATGAAGTTGCTGGGGCTGCCAGTGACGAGCGCCGTGACGACCAGGGCGAGTCCGATGACGACCATAGCGACGAAGAGAACGGTCTGGATCTGACCGGAAAGGCTCACTCCGAACCAGTTCATTGCCGCAATGATCAGGGTCAGGACGACGCCGATTATCAATACAGTCATATCGACTGACTCCCTGTTGACTGAATACAGGGACACGGATCCCAAATTCGGCCAAATCTTTTCCAAAAGATACCCAAAAGCTGTCACATAAAAAGCAGTGGATGAAAGATAAGCGCCAGTGAGGAGCCAACCAGTGGCAAAGGATGCCCTTCTACCGAGGCCGACGTAGGAATAGACGACTTCGCCCCCAGCTCTGGGAAACAGCGTTGTCAGCTCGCTATAAGCCAGAGCCACACAGGATGCCAGCAAGCCTCCGAGGAGCATGCCGAAAATCATGCCTCCAGCACCGTACTTGTCGAAAAATTTCGAGTTCGTGTAAATCCAACTCGAGCCGATCAATCCGGCCACCCCGAGGGCAAGGAGCTGGAAGAATCCTAGGCCCTTCTTGAGTTCAGCCATGGCAACTCCTTCATTGTCAGCCCAACGCCGCATTGCATTGCAGGGCATTAATTATGCTACATGAACGATATATATAGTTTCGGGCAGAACGATCAGTCATCCGTGGGGCAGCTGCGCATGCGGTGAGCACAGCCCCGACGTCGATCCAACGCCGACCGATACGGGTGGTTAGAAGCTAGCCGCTCTACCTTCCCAAGTCCACACCCCTGTTGTTGAACTCCTCATGAAATGGCGTTCAAGGGCCTTTTCAGGCTGTCCCCCACCGGCCATGCGCGCGCAACCAGCGACGGATCCGCCCAGGATCCCCTTCCCACAACCCTCTAGGATCGAGGCAGGCCGGCCCCGAAGGAGACCATGTGTTCTGGCAGAACCTGCGCCACCTGTGGCGACGCCACGATTTTCGAAGGATTCTCGGAGTCCGCGTAGCGACACAGGCGGCCGACGGCACCCTGCAGGTGGGAATGGCCTCCCACGTGCTGCTCTCTCCCGAGCAGCAGCCTGACGCGTGGTCGATCACGATGGTGCTGGCCATCACCTTGTTGCCGTTCAGCATCATCGGGCCCTTCATCTCTGTCGTTCTCGACCGTTGGTCACGTCAGCGAATCCTCGTCTACACCGACGGCCTGCGCTGCCTCATCGCGATCGGGCTGGGGATCCTGGTCTGGGACGGCGCACGCGACAGACCCTCTCACCTGGCCCTGCTCGTCGGATTGCTCATCGCAATGAGCCTCAACCGCTTCCTTCTCACGGCGTTGGTGGCGGGGCTGGAGTACACCATCGACAAACGCGACTACCTGACGGCTTCCTCGATCATGCCGACGATTGGCCCCCTGGGACTCATGATTGGTGCCGTCGTCGCGGCCGCCGTTCGAATGATTGCTGGACACTACATGCCGGTTCACCATGCCGACACGATCATCTTCTGCATCTCTGCGGTACTCTTCGCGATTTCTGTGGCACTTGGTCTTCAGTTCTCGCGCCGAGAACTCGGGCCACCACTGCTGGACCGCTCCCAAACGCTGCGTGCTGTCGCCGAGGATGTCGTCGACGGTTTCCGTTACCTGGGAAAGGTGCCCCTGGTGGGCAATTCCCTCACTCTCATCGGCGCCCAGCGAGCACTCTTCGGCGTCTATTCGGTGGCCATGATCCTGGGTTATCGCAACCGTTTCCACGTGCAGTCCGACATCAACGGGGCCATGGCTGACATGACGATCTGGGCGATGGCGATGGGGGCTGGCTTCGTGCTGTCGGCCGGATTCATGCCGATGCTGGTACACGGGCTGGGCATGAGGAAAGCCCTCATCAGCCTGCTGGTCGGCACCGCCGTCATTCAGGCCTTCCCAGGGGCCATCCCGAACCGCTGGGGTCTGCTGGTCGCCGGCTTCCTCATCGGCCTTTTCGCCCAGTCCCTGAAAGCCGGGGTCGACACCATCTGTCAGGCCCATGTTTCTGATGGTTACAAGGGCCGAGTCTTCATCGCCTACGACATGGTCTACAACGCATTGTTCGTGGGAGGCTCCGCCCTGGCGGCCCTCGTGCTTCCGGTGCACGGACTGTCTGGCCCGCACATGATTGGTCTGGCACTCTCCTACCTCGTGGTGGCCGGAATCTTCATCCTGGCCACCCGCGCACAGGGTGACGATGTCTTCGACAAGGGCAGCGCCATGGGAGGTCTTCCCACCGGCAGTTGAGGAGTGACGCTCACACCACCCGGGCCCGCACGTGGCCTTCCATCACCTCCTGGAGGACCGAAATCGTCTCCTCCGACAGGTCGACGCCAAGACGGCGAGCCTGCCGCGACAGCACGTAGACCAACCGTTCAACCTCGCCACGATCGTCGAGTTCGTCAGCGAGTTTGATGCGCGCCACCAACAGTACTTCGTCCTCAGGGCAGGCGACGGTGGCACGCGCCAAGGCCCTGGATGCCAGCTCAAAGTCGCGGTTCTCCATGGCTCGACGGGCCACCTCGACCCCGATGTCACGGATCATCTGAATCATGTCGATGCGCCATTCCTCGGCCCAGTGCCACTGACCGGGAGCGGCGTCAGCCAACGGGGCACCACGAACGAGGTCCATGGCCGAGACGAGATTGGCCAGCGGGGCCGTCGAGACCCCTCCCGCGACAAGCAGTTCAAGCCGTTCCCAGTCGCTACTGACGACATCTGCCAGACGCAGGGAACCGTCATACCCTTCGGGCAGGTAGGCCCGACCGTTATCATCGGCGCCCAGCCATCGCCGCAGTCGGGAGACGTTGGACCGTCGGGTCGGCTCGGCAACCATGAGGGCGTCAGCCATCTGCACCGATCGCGCGCCAGGATGGCACAGCAACCAGGCGCAGTACTCAAGGCATTGCCGCCGAGCCTTGGTCGGCGGATTCCCGCGAGCTCCCACGAGGTCGACCGGGCCAAGGAGGCGCAGGACAGGAGAGGATACTGCGCCGACGGGGACGGGCAACTGAGCGACATCACTCAGTGCAGTTGGCGTGAGCACGTGTTCCTCCTCGACGGTCGTATGGGCATCACTGGGCGGCAGTACTGCGCAGGTCTTGGCCACCATCGTCGGAGGGCTGGACGTCTCCTCCCCTCGCCGTGGCTCCCACCAGGGGGCAGGCTCGGTATCAGTTCGAGCAGTGGTTTCGAGCAGCTCGACGACGGCACGGCGCATCGGTGCGGTGACGATCTGGGGTGTGAAAGCCTGACCGTCCAGCTCGGCATGATCGGGGCCGGTGACGATGACCCTCCGGCCACATGTGCTTGGCATGACGACGACGATTCCCGCCTCGACCACGGATGACGGGTTCGGAAGGTCGAGGGGCTGAGAGGACAACACGACCCTGGTGATCGATGGGTGCTGACTACTGGGACCGTCAGGATGATCTGCCAGCCCCTCGACGATTTCCTCGGCGTCAGCACACTGCACATCGTCACTTCCGGCCCGTGACAACCACGCGAGGTCGTCACCGACGGCGACGATGTCGATTCCGCCGGACCATGGCGCCGCGACAAGGGACAGACTGATCGATGCCACCACCGCGGAGGCCAACTCGGCAGTGGCGTCAATACCCAGGAGACCGCCGGTATCGGCGAGGTCCAGCACGACTGGGGTGTGCGGGTCAGTGGTTCCCAGGACGACGGTCGTGGGCGTCAGGGTGTCGGCACTGACAGGGTCCGTACTGACGGCGTCGTCACCGCGTGACGTTGCTTCGTCCCCGTGATCGGCCGCGGTGTCGAGCATTCTCTTGGCGCGACGCGGCGGTCCCGACACGGTAGGAATTCGTCGGCCCAGCGGGCGGGTGAAGAGCTGCTGCCGCCGTCGAGCAGCGATTGTGCCGGCCACCCCACCGGCCAGGAACAGGCTCAAGCCCGCCAACCCGGTACGGAGGATCTCGGCAGGGTCCTGACCTACCCCGGCGGCAGCCACCGCTTCCTCGGGTCGAGGAGTCGGGACATCTGAGGGAGGCGCATCTGGCTGCAGCGCGCTCTGAGCGATATCTGCACCGGACGCCTCGTCGTCGTGGCCGGGGAGAGCCTTCTCCGGCTCGGTCATGGCAGCTTCGTCCATGTCGGCCACTGACGTCGACGCGGCCTGTTCAGATTCCGGGGCAGGCACGACGAGCTCCCAGCCGGGCTCGATGTGGTCAGGGTCCGTGACGATTCCCGCATTGAGATGCCAGAGGGACGGCCAGGCTTCGGCATCACCGAGCCAGGTGCGTGCGAGCCCGCTGAGGGTGTCCCCTTCCTGAACGGTGACAGTTCGGACGTCATGGTCGTCAACGGACGGGGTGAGCCGATCGAGCTGGTCCGCGTCGAGGGGATGGCCAGCACCGGTATGCCCATTGGGGATGGTCATGGTGGCCCCGGGAAGAGCGAGTTCCTGACCGACGGCCAGGTGGTCGACGTCGATCCCGGGATTGGCGGCCGCGATACGTCGCCATGAGGTGCCGTCTCCGTACCAGGTTTCAGCTATCGCCCACAGGTCGTCATGGGGGCCGACGGTGACCGTCATGACATCCTCGTCAGGGGCAGGCTCAACCTCAGCACTCGCCTGCACCTCGTCTGCAGGCTGCGGCGTCGCGGCAGCCGTCGCCACGATCGGCGCCGGGGTGGGAGGAGCGGCCGAGCGCGTCAGAGGGGACAGGACTGTCAGGCTCGCCACGAGTAGTCCGGCAGCGATGCTCTGAACTGTGCCCAGCCCTGGAAGCTTGATGTGGCGACGCTGACTGGTCGCCAGTCCGACGATCTCCGAGACCACACAGACCGTGAAGACCGCCCACGCCAGCCAGCCGACGACGGTGGCAATTCCAAGAAGGATCGTCCCGTCATCAGGGGTGAGCCAGCCTGACGGACGCAACAAGGTGGTGGCGTCGAGACGTCCCCATGCCACCAGGGCAGCTGGGGAACCGAGGACAAGGATGATGAGGGCCACGAAGGCCGCGAGACCGCGCATTCGGGCGCGGAGAGATGCGTCATTCATACGTGTCGCTCCCGATGACTGTCGACGGTGGAATGTGCCGTCGACTCGACGTGGAGGGCGCCCGGCATTCCCGGAACGAGAAGGTCGGAGAGCCTGACAGTGCACCTCACCCGGGCGGAGGTGACTCCCGTGGACCCCACTGGCAGGGCAAGGGCCGATGAGTCGATGCTGATCGCAGGATCGCTGCACCTGCTTCCGGCAAGTTCGGTCATGGCGACTCGCTGGCCTACCGCATGGCCTTCACCAACCGTCGAGGCGACCGATCCCGCGCGAGCGGCTACCTCGGCAGCCGACTGGGCATCGGCCCGTACCTCGGACAGCCGCCAACCCCCTGTCGTCATTGCGGCGATCATGAGGAGACTGGGCAGGATGAGCGCAGCCTCGACGGCGACTGCACCACGCTGATATCCCCGAAATTGACTATGCCGAGTCATGTCCCCTCCTCAACGGCAACGGCGTGACCTTCGACGGGGATGACAGCACCAAACAGGGTCGCTGCCTTGCCCTCGAGATCAACGCGTACCAGGGAGCCAGTGGTCGACACCCGTACCGTGACATTGGCCAGTTTGGAGGTCTGGGCCACGTCCCGAGCGACGGCTTCGGCATCACCAGCATGGGAACCACGCAAGGCTTGTACCCTGACTGCCGCCCGGGCCGCCTCGGTGGCTGTGGCCCGAGCCTGCAGCACCACCGAGGTCTGGACGACCCCGACCACCACGAGCAGGACCACCGGCCACACCAGCGACCACTGGAGAGATTCGGAAACCCCACGCTCCCGGCCTCGTCGAGACGCCTGCCTTGACCTCACTTCGGCAGGTTCGACGTCACGTACCCCTTGATCACGGTGACGACCACCGTTGCGATGGACACGGCCCCCACCAGCAGGATGGCGTTCTCGGTTGATTGGCTGAGTCCCCTCTCGTCGTGCTTCTCGACGACCGGCGGGATGCCCGCCATCATCGGCAGGACAAGGGACGCGACGGTGTTGACATGTTTCATGGCGACCTCCTTGGTCATTCGCACCGGCCTTTCCGGTGACGTCACTGGCCCCGTTGCAGGTTGGGGTGTCGAGGGTGCGAGGCATGGTCATGACGCCACCCCAGCCATGATCAGAAGCGGCGGAGTGATGAGCACCAACCCCAGGACGAGAACCGGAATGACCATCCAGATCGTCAAGGATTCGGAGGTCGTCTGAGCCTCGATCTTTTCCCGGCTGAGATGGGCATCCCTCATTTCGTTGACGCGTGCTCGCAGAGTTCCGGCCAGAGAGGCTCCCTGATCGTCGAGGCGAAGTACCTCGACGAGCTCAGCGAGCTCGGGGAGTCCCAGTTCCTCGGACAGACTCTCCAGGCCAGCCCACGGCGACTGCTGCTCCAATCGGGAACGCTCCAGCGTGGTGCGAATCCGGGCCAGGACAGGGTGATCACTCATCTGTGCGGCCTCGACGAGGGCTCGGGGCGCCGACTGATTTGCCAACCTCGCCAATGTGACGAGGTCGATGTAGACCAGCACCGCTTCGGCAGCATCCTGACGGACTGCCTTGGATCGTGACCTGATCCGGGTGTCAGGAATGAACCATCCAAGAATGGCAAGCACAACCGCCAGTCCGACAGGAGTCACCGGGAGGGCGTCACCCCATATCGCTGTCACGACTCGGGCGAGGACGGGCATCGTCATTCCGCCCACCGCCATGACAGCCTTCTCGGCGACCAAGTCACCGGGAGTCCGGCCCTGCAGCGCGAGGGTTCGACGAGACTTCTCACTGATGAGACGTGGCCACCGTGCCGCAGCGCGTGCTCCCCATCTCTCCAGCCGTCCATCCTCGGAGGCTGGATCGACGACGGCGTCCTGCCGGATAGGCGCGGACAACCCTGCCAGCGCGTCGATCAGCCTCAGGGGAGCACCGCGCCTTCCAGCGATGACGAAGATGGGTGCGGATGCCAGCAGAGCCCCACAGATGGCGGCGAGGGCAAGCGTGGACTCAGTCATGATCGGCCTCCCGCCTCAACAGGATCCGGGCGCGGCGTCGAGGCTTGCTGCGTTGCGACAGAGCGACGAGCCCGACGAGGTACAACCCGGCGTAGCAACACAGCAACACCTGGCCGACGCCGGTACGGTAGGGGGCTAGGTATTCTCGTCCCAGAGCAAGAGCACCAGCCAACACGACGGCGATGATGATGCTGACCTGGCGGACGACCACTCGCGGTTTGGCACGCTCGGCCTGGACTCCTCGGGCTGCCCGAATCCGCTCCTGGAGGGATGCCGCCAGTGCATCGAGGGTGCTGGTGGCCCCTGTTCCCCCTCGTTCTGAAGCCATCATGATCGCGGCAATGACCTGGTCGGCGTCCGCGCTGTCGAGGTCGTCAGCAAGGCCTTGGAGGGCAGTTCGGGTGTCCCATCGTGAATCTAGCCGCGCCACCATGCGAGTAAGCGGTTCCACTAGGAGCGCCGGGGCCTGACGCCGCGTCGCTCGGATGGCGTCGATGACGGACTTACCCGTCGACGCGGAACCGCTGACCAGGCGCACCCACCGTTCCAGGGCGCGCATGACGTCGAGGTCGCGCCGGGGCGGATCGGCCAGCAAGGCAGGGACGACGACAGCCAGGATCGGCACGATGAGAATCAGGACCGCCCAACCGGTCACCAGGTAACCGACGGCACCGACACCCAGACCAGTCAGACCATGCACGCGACTGCGGCGGGGCAATCGGGAGAACCAGTTGTCCACCGTTGTCCACAAACTTGTGGATTGCCCTGTGGACAACTGGTGGATGGAGGCTGACCCGATGACGATCATCGTTAGTCCTCCGACCAGGAGAACCCCCAGCAATGCCGCGACCGGTGTGCTCATGCCCATCTCGTCACCTCCGGCTCGTAATGGGAGAGTTCGGCGACAAGGGCAGGATCGGGGTGGAAGACACCGGGGCTCGTGGATGTCGGCGCGGCATAGGTGAGATGGGTGATGGGACGGCCGTTTTCCAGTGCCCCGGTTAATTGCCGGATTTCCGTGACATGACGGGTCCGGGTCCCTCCTCGCCAGGTGTCATCGACCAGGGTGACGTGGACGAGGAAGGTGATGTTGTGAGCGATCTGGCGATAGGCCTCGTCGATCGTCATGACGCCGCCCATGGCAACTCGTCCAGCCAAACGGTCCATGGTCGAGGTCGCGGAATGGGAGTGGGTGGTGCTCATGGTTCCAGCCCCGGCCTGCATCGCCTCGAACATGGCAGCTGCCTCGACGCCACGCACCTCGCCGACGACCAGGCGCGACAGGTTCTGACGCAACGCCTCCGGGATGAGATCAGCAACCGTGAACTCACCGAGGGATCGACCATCCACCTTCTCCCCCAGCCCGACGGTGGCCTGCAGGGCGACCATGTTGTCGCGATCCGGGTTGAGGTGGGTCAGCAACTCGTAATCGGTTTCGAGGGTTCCGAACCGCTCAGTGGGCGGGATCGCGTCGACGAGGGCGCGCAACAGGGTCGTCTTGCCGGCTCCCTGGTCTCCTGCAATGACGATGGATCGTCGAGCCAAGACGCCCGCTCGCAACAACACACCTACGTGATGGGGCATCATCCCGCTGGCAACGAGGTCGTCGATCGTCACCCTCGTCAGAGTGTGGTGACGGATGACGACCGACGGTCGGTAGGACAGCCCGAACCCGATGGCGTGCAGGCGGTACTCCGAGCCGAGAGCCACCGTCATGGTGGGATGGGCGTCGTCAAAGGGTCGCGGAGGGTTTGCGGACTCCCCCAGGAAGCGGATCGCCTCCACCAGTTCGTCATCACTGTCGGCAACCGGCGGGCCCGGTTCACGTCGTCCGTCCCCGTACTGGATGAAGACCCGGTCACTGCCGTTGATCTCGATGTTCTCGGCATCCGGGATCTCGAAGAGCGGTTGCAACCGTCCGTACCCGAAGATCGCATCCACGACGGCGCTGGCGTAGGCCTCCTTGGTGGACGTGCTCCACAACGCCTGACCCTCGGCTGTCAGTTTCTCGGCATGGGATTCAACCACCTGACGCACAACCGACCGGCCGAGCATCCTCACGTCATCGCCGCTGAGATCAATTCCATTGCGCTCTCGATGCGATGCACGTTCCGAGGAGATACGCTCCGACGCCTTGCGACGCAGCGCGACGACTGTGCTCCAGTCAATGTCGGTCGTCTCAAGTCGCCTCGGCGTGGGTCCAGGAGCCGCAGCTGGAGACGGAGTAACCGATGGGGACATCCGAGACAGCAGACCAGCGAGGTCCTCTCTGCTCTCGATGGTGCCGGCCGGGGTGTCATCGGCGTATCGGCACACCGCCGGAGCGGTCTCGTTGATCGTCATGGCGCCACCCCCACGGCCAATGACGTCGCGGCCCGCGGCCCGTTGATGGTCTCGTTGGAGCGACTGAGCTTGAGTTCCATCGCATCAGCCAGGGTTCGCAGACTCGTGGCATACCGTCCACGAGCCCATTTCCTTCCCGTTGGATCACCATCGGACAGAACGGCCGCAGCCTGAACGTCACGAGTCACTTCTCCCAACACTGGCAGGCCAAATTGGCGTCCGATCTCGCGCGAGCCGTAGGGATGTCCAGGGCCCACGACGACGAGTCCCACAGTTCCGGTGGTGGCCGAGGAGATGGCCTCGACCTCCTTGGATCGCATGGACAGCCCGGCAAGCTGCCGCAGCCGCGATCCCGTCACGATCCCGATGAGTGAGGAGCGAGAAATGAGGCTCTCGGGTAAGGTTTCCGGACCCAACCGCCCACCGTCGACAATGACGTCAACCCCAGCCCGACCGAGATCGATCATGGCGCTGACAAGGCCTGGCCACGCAGCACCCATGAGAGAAGCCTGCCCAAGGTGCCCGTAACCGCTGATGAGCCCGACCATCTTGTTGTCGTCATCGTGAGGAAGCGGGATGATCTCCTCCCACATCGCCTGCACTGGATCAGCACCGTCACGACAGGCTGCGGCCAATCCAATCAGCCCGGCCCGCGGTGGAATGCGACCAGCGAGAAATCCTGATTCGATGGCGCGGCCTGGGCACGGGTCAGCATCGATGAGGATGACGTCGCGTGGCCAGCTCAACGCCAAACCAAGAGCGGTCGTCGTCAGCCCTGGGGCTCCCCCAGGGCTGACGAGCAGGAGCATCGCCATCATCGTCCCCTCTCGACCAGGGCAATGCGGTCCAACGAGGCCAGGTCAGCGAGCCGGGCCGCATTGCCGGAATCCACCTCGACGTCGACCAGCCAGCCCCCATGATCGTTGGTGCCTTTGGGGGCTGCGACAACGACGGCGTCGAAGGTCGAGAGTTGGGATGCGGTCTCGGATGCCTTGTCAGAGCTGGTTTCCACCAAGGTCACGCGCGCTCCCGCGGGAAGGGAGACGGTGGGTAATCGTCCGGCAGCCAGCTTCAGCCCAATTCGAGAACGCCCCGGTGCCACCCGAAGCGCGCCGACTGAGTGGGATCCGAGCAGCTGACCGGCTGAGAGATCGACGAGGGCATGGCGGCCGACTATCTCGTCAAGCTGAGATGCCGGGATGGTCGTCACCGCCCTGTCGACGGCCACGGATGTCAGACCGACATCGGTATTGCGGACGATCTCGCCCTGCCCCACTGCCCGCGTCATGACGAGGACCTGGTCTGTGTGGGACGCGCTGTGCCAGGCAAATGCTCCGCCCAGGCCGCCCAGGCAAGCGCAGAGCACGCCGATGGCGATGAGACGGGGCGAGCGACGTAGCCGGGGTACCGGCGTCGCTATGTGTGCAGGAGTCGTCGCGGACATGGCCGTGAAGTTATGGGCGCGCCTCGATCCCCCTCAAGAGACACACAGCACATCTGTGGACAACTTTTTTGGGGGTGTTCCAGATCACATCACCCACGAACGTTATCCACAGTTGTCCACAGCTACTGTGGACAGTCCTGTGCACAACGCACCGCCCACCACGAGATGATCGCCCCAATGACATTCTCACCAAGTGGACTCAGCACAAGGCGTCCGGATCAAATGTGTCATTCGTTTTTCCGGGCTCCTCGAGGATTCGTCCACTCTCCTCGCTGAGGCTCTGCCACGGATCTTCGACACCCGACAGAACCGTCACACTCAGCACTCCCGGGAGCGTCGTCTCACGTCAAATGCACCTGACCGGTGAGGGTCCATCCCAACCCCGGATCCACGGCCCCTGCCGAGTCGCACACCACGATTTTGGCCGTCACATCGAGTTGTTCAGCCGTCTCGTAGGGATAATTCGCCCCCACCATGAATGACTCCCCGGGCCCCAACACATACGGCGGCCGGGCATTTCCGGGGGCAAAGGGAGTCGTCACCACCTTGTGTGTGGCATCAGCCTCCGGAGCCGGCACCGACACCAGCGGCTGACGCCAACTCCAGTCCGGGTAGCGCGCGGAAATTGTCACCGTTCCCAAACCTAGGTTGAGGGGCGCCGTTGACACATTCGTCACGACGTAGCGCACCAGCACGATGGGAGATCCCTTGCGCACTACCGGAGTGCCATCCTGCGGATCCACCATGACAGAGTCTGCCGGGGATTTCGCTATACCCGCTTGGTCGACCTCGATGCGAATACGGTCATCACCAAAGTGCCCGAGCTTCTTGCCAGATCTCGTCACTGGAACAGCCCATGCCGGCTGTGTCTGGGCACCCTTCGGGGTTTCACGTGAAACCGTCGGGGTTGGCTGCGGCTCAGTCAGAGGGGCGAGGGCGCTGCACCCTGACACAAGCGCACAGGTCAGCACCACGCACGTGACCACGCCGAGGCGCATCCACTCACCTCCATCACAAGTCATCGCGTAGCAAGGCCATCGTCACCGAGTCCCAGCGACTCCCCTGCCACGATCGTGCCTGCGGTATCCTGCCACATTCTCGATATCCCACAGCATTGGCACAATGAATCATTCTGCCATTGCCGCTCCACGTCGTCAGCGTCACGACGTGAGCATCAGTGGTCGAGAAGGTCGATTCAGTCCACAAACGCAAGGCTTGACGCCCCACGCCATACCCCCCAGATGGTCGGTCTAAACAAGACGATCCCAACCTCCCACCAGCCTCCGCCAGCCGGTGGCTCCTCGAACCGGGAGACGAATCCGACACGGTCTCCGCCGACGGTAACGACGGCGCGGTGACCGCTCATCAGCCCCAGACGCCACTCCTCAGCAAACTCCGCGAAGCTGCAATCATCGTCGGAGCCAAAGTAGGGGCCGTCCCACTGTTTCCACTCCGGAGCGACCACCTCGACGTTCCAATGCCACAGCCATTCCAGGTCGTCCTCGACGAGGGGGCGGATGCCGACCTTCCCTCCCTGTTCAAGATGGTCGCAAGGAGAAATGTCGCGTGGTGGGGTCACGTCTCCATTTTGCCTGCCCTTGACAACTCTCGACGTGGCAGGCTGGAACCTATGACGACTCCTATTAACGGTACAGCTCTAGTCCTAGAGGGAGGTGGCATGCGCGCCGCCTATACCAGCGCCGTCGTCGTTAAGCTGCTTGCACTGGGGTGGGAGTTCCCGCAAGTCTCCGGCATCTCCGCTGGCTCCAGTCTCACCGCGAACTACATCTCCCGCGATCCCGAACGAACTCGCCTGAGCTTCACTGACTTCGCCGCGGACCCGCGATTCGGAAATGTCGGTACCTGGTTAGCGGGACGTGGATACTTCCACGCCGAGTACATCTACCAGCGCACCGCCGGGCCCCACCAGGCCCTCCCGTTCGACTTCGATACCTTCTGCGCCTCACGCCAAGCCTTACGTATTGGCGCCACTCGTACCAGCGACGGCAAGCCGGAATGGTTCACCCGCAAGGACATCACAACACTAGATGACCTCATGGTGCGGGTACGGGCGTCCTCAACGATGCCCGGGTTCATGCCCCCGGTGACCATTGACGGCGTCGAGTACGTCGACGGTGCCATCGGTGACGCGGGTGGTATCCCGATCGACGCCGCCCAACTCGACGGCTATGACCGGTTCTTCGTCGTCTGCACCCGAACACGCGACTACGTGAAGAGCGAGATCAAACGTCCCCGAGCAATCCATAAGCTCTTCCGGCGCCGTCCTGCTGTCGCCGAAGCCATCATCTCCCGGCCGGCCAAGTACAACGCCACCCGGGAGATGCTGCGTGACCTTGAGACAGACGGGAAAGCATACGTCTTCTACCCGCGAGTCATGCCAGTCACCAACAAGGAGAAGGACGTCACGAAGCTGCGTCAGGCCTATGCCCTCGGAATGGCGCAGGTCAACGCCGAGCTACCGAAATGGCGGGACTTCCTGGGGATCTGAAACTCAGCCCCTGACCGCAGCAGCCAGCGCGTCGATCGCTCGATCATTCTCCTCGGGCAACCCGATCGACAAGCGAATTCCCTCGCCACTCCAGCACCGGGCGTAGACACCCCGGGACATCAGAGCCTCGTCAATCCGGTCGGTGTCGTCCCCTGTTGCCAGCCACAGGAAGTTCGCGTGGGAGGGGCTGATCCTCCACCCCTGCTCGACCAGCGCATCGAAAACCCTGGTGCGTTCGGCGATGATCTGCTGGATCCTCTCGTCGAGCTGGTCCTCGACGGCCAGCGACGCGACCGCAGCTTGCTGAGCGAGAGAAGTCACCGTGAACGGGGTGGCGACGCGACGCAGGTCTTCGCTGATCTCGGGACTGGAGATGGCGAAACCAATGCGCAGGCCCGCCAGTCCGTAGGCCTTGGAGAAGGTCCGCAGCACGACGACGTTCGGGTGGTGCTCGAGAAGGCCGATCCCGTCGACGGCACCTTCCTCCTTGTTGAAGTGGCAGTAAGCCTCATCAATGACAACGACGACCTCCTCGGGCACCTTGACCAGAAACTCCTCCACCTCGTCGGTGTGCAGGGCCGTCCCGGTCGGGTTGTTGGGGGTGCACAGGAAGATGAGCCGGGTGCGGTCGGTGATCGCGGCGGACATCGCGTCGAGGTCGTGACGCAGATCCTCCGTCAACGGCACTGGGACCGGAGTGGCCCCGGCGACTTGAGTCAGGATCGGGTAGGCCTCGAAGGAACGCCAGGGGAAGATGATCTCGTCACCGGTGCTGGTCAAGGCATGCATGAGTTGGCTGGCGACCTCGGTCGACCCGGCCCCGAGTGCCACCTGGCGCATGTCGACGCCGACGTGCTCGGCGATGGCCGAGCGCACCTCCTCAGCGCTTATCGACGGGTAACGGTTGAACCCGGCGAGCATCCGAGTGACGGCCTCGACGACGCTCGGCAACGGTCCAAAGGGGTTCTCGTTGGACGACAACTTCACAGCGTCCGAACCGGGAATGATGCCCTGCTGGTAAAGGGGAAGCCCTCGCACGACGTCGCGTCGGGTCACATCCTTGGCCATGTCATCCTCCAATCGATGTTGTCGGAACTCTCTCACACGCCTACGACAATCGCTGTCGCGATGCTCTACCACATCTGGCACAGACCAGCCACGCTTTACTTGGCCCCGATCCTTCGTCCGACTCCCGCGGGTGAGATAAGTTGCTTATGTATCAAAAATCCGCTGCAGCCCTGCTGGCACTGACGCTTGCCTTAGCAGTGCCTGCTACCGCATCCGCCTCCCCCAACCACATCTCCATCCCCACTGCTAGTGGCAACAGTGACTTGAGACCCGAACAGGGTTCCGCCAAAGTCGCATCCAAAGCCGCTCCCTTCATATCGAAAATAGACAATCCTCACTATTCATCCAGTCATGCTGGAAGTGTCAATGTCCATGGATGGTGGCTAGATGATCATGGCAACTTCAGCGGAATGAAGGCCCGAGTTACGGTTTACCTGTGGGCAAAAAAGGGGTCACAGTGGGTCCAAGTGAACAAGATTCCTAGCAAGAAGAATCCGGTGACTGTCTATGCCGGTGGAGGCAGCGGCAGACGAGCCTCAGGATCAGTATCCTGTCGCAGCCACACACCTACATGGTATCATGGTCAGGTCGATGTAGAAATTATTGGCGCCATCGACACACCCAACCGACCCAACTCACAAGACGTGAAATTAAACTGCCGACCATGGTAAAAGAACAACCCTCATGCATCATCGGCAACGTAGCCATCAGCACCACGCTCCACCTCGCACCCAATGACATCGGAGCATTCACCGACACCGATGAGCTACGCATCCTCATGGAATCAGCCCGATCCCACGGCTACTTCAGCCCACCCCCACTAGAAAACCGGGAATACCTCATAGAAGAACCCATCGGAGTAGTCGTATCCGACACCAGCCAACCCGAATACCTCACCCTACGCCTAGACTGCCACCCTGAACACCACATCATCGGACGACCCGGCATAAAAATCATGCTCGTCCTCGCCGACGCCCTCCGACTCATAGGGTTATCCACCCCCCAAAGCATCGACGTCGAATGCGTCTATTTCAACCCCCACGACTGGGACCTCCTCAACCCAGACCCCGATGACCACATGCACATGATCGGGACCCTCAGCAACGAGATCTGCCGGTGGATGTCTCCCCACCTCACCCACACCTGGCACGCCACCACCACAAACCCCAACCTCGACCCTCAACTCACACAAAACACCATCAACCGCTGGTTCCCACCAGACTTCGAATACCCCTGGCTAGGACACACACCCCAAGCCCACCAAGAAACCCTCACCTGGCACATGCCTGACGACATCGCAGCCCTAGGCTGGCTATTTGACCTCATCACCCTCCTCCAAGGCCAACCACCACAACACATCCACGCAACCCCAGGAAAACAAAAAATCCGACCATGGTGAACCCATCACAGCTGAGCTGCCCCGGTGGCGAGACTTCCTGGGCGTCTAAACCTCGGCGATCGCCTGCGAGAGTGCCTCGATCGCTCGATCATTCTCCATGGGAGACCCGATCGACAGACGAATACCCTCGCCACTCCAACACCGCGCGAAGACACCCCGGGACGTCAACACTCCGTCGATCCGCTCGGTATCGTCGCCGGTGGCAAGCCAGAAGAAGTTCGCCTGGGAGGGCCGGACTGGCCACCCTTGACGGGTAAGTTCAGCGAAGATCCTGGTGCGCTCAGTCACGATCTGCTGGACCCTCTTATTGAGCGGCTAGGGACGCAATGGCGGCCTGTTGGGCTAGCTGTACTTCCCCGGGAGGTTGTGAACGGGTGAGGTAGCGAAGACCTCCGGGCAGGATGTGGGTTACCACACTCACTCTCCTGACCACGGAGGTCTTCGTGACTCACGCTAACGCACCCTTGACACCGGAAGGGCGTCGTCGTCTTGCTGTTCTCGTCGTGGAACAGGGCTGGTCGTTGCGGCGGGCGGCGGAACGGTTCCAGTGCTCGCCCGCGACGGTGAAGCGGTGGGCCGACAGGTACCGGGCAGGGCTGCCGTTGATCGACCGTAGTTCGAGGCCCACCTCGTCACCGAACCGGCTTTCGCGTAAGACGGAGCATCGGATCGTCGCGTTGCGGTTCACTGGCCGGTGGGGTCCGCACCGGATCGCGTATCACCTGCGGTTGCACCGTTCCACGGTCGGTCGGGTGCTCGCCCGATACAAGATGCCGAAGCTGATCAACATCGACCAGGCCACCGGGCTGCCGGTTCGCCGTCCGAAGCCGAAACGGTACGAGGTCGCCGCGCCGGGCCAGCTCGTGCACGTAGATATCAAGAAACAAGGCCGGATCCCCGACGGCGGCGGGTGGCGTGCCCACGGTCGCGGATCCATGCAGGACCGTCACGCGGGAGTGGCCCGCGACAAGGCAGCCCGTGCCGGGGCAGCCGACTCTCGCGGCTACCGGTATCTGCACCACGCCGTGGACGACCACTCCCGGATCGCGTACTCACAGATCCTTGACGACGAGCGCAAAGAGACCGCAGCGGGGTTCTGGACCCGCGCGAACGCGTTCTTCGCAGGCCTGGGCATCACAGTCACCGCGGTGATGACCGACAACGGTTCCTGCTACCGGTCAGGCGCCTTCGCTGACGCGCTCGGCGACGAGGTGAAGCACAAGTGGACCCGGCCATACCGGCCGCAGACCAACGGCAAGGTCGAGCGGTTCAACCGAACCCTCGCCATCGAGTGGGCCTACGCGAAGCCCTACGCCAGCGAAGCCGAGCGCGCCGCAGCCTACGAGACCTGGCTCCATCACTACAATCACCACAGACCCCACACCGGGATCGGCGGCCAGACTCCCTCAGCCCGCGTTCACAACGTCACGGGGAAGTACAGCTAGCGAGGTCACCGTAAACGGGGTGGCGACGCGACGCAGGTCGTCAGTAATGTCGGTGCTAGCGATGGCAAATCCGATACGCAGCCCAGCCAGCCCGTAGGCCTTAGAGAAGGTGCGCAGTACGACGACATTGGGGTAGTCATCAAGAAGGGCAAACCCATCAACGGCGGCGTCGTCACGGTTGAAATGGCGATAGGCCTCATCCATGACGACGACCACATCTTCAGGCACCTGCGTGAGGAACTGTTTCACCTCGTCCATGTGGAGGACGGTTCCGGTGGGATTGTTGGTACACAGGAAAATCACGCGGGTGCGCTCGGTGATCGCGGCGACCATAGCGTCAAGGTCGTGGCTCAAATCGGGGGTTAATGGGACTGGAACAGGTGTGGCTCCGGCGACCTGAGTGAGAATCGGGTACGCCTCGAAAGACCGCCACGGGAAAATAATCTCGTCACCGTCACTCGCCCGGGCATGCATGAGCTGTCCGGCGACCTCAGTGGAGCCTGCCCCCACAGCGACTTGACGCATGTCGACGCCGAAATGGTCTGCGATAGCAGCGCGCACCTCTTCAGCACCCATCGACGGGTATCGATTAAACCCCGACAAGGTCCGAGAAACGGCCTCATAGACACTCGGCAACGGCCCAAAGGGGTTCTCGTTGGACGACAACTTCACAGCGTCCGAACCGGGAATGATGCCCTGCTGGTAAAGGGGAAGCCCTCGCACGACGTCGCGTCGGGTCACATCCTTGGCCATGTCATCCTCCAATCGATGTTGTCGGAACTCTCTCACACGCCTACGACAATCAGGATCCCTCACCCCAGGCGCGCGCACCATTCCCGGAAGCTTCGAAGAATAACCGACTCCGCGTCACGAAAGGGAAACTCTTTTCCAACTTATCTACTCATCCATCCAATAGCCCCCTGAAGCCATATGGAGCTCGAGGAACTCGCCAGTAAAGACGATTACGCGACTCACAAGCCGGGGTATGCTGCCATTTGTTGACTTATCGACTCACCGCGAAACCAAAGCCGAGATCAGCTCGTGCCTCAGTAAGTTCATCAAGACGTCCAATCTGACCAGAGTGTCGCCACGAATCAGCACCGTTTCAGAGGACAGGGACAACCTATCCTCGATCAAGATCTGCAGTGATTCTCACTCTATTCCCTATAGAAATCATCAAGAATTCGCTAAGCATTATGGGTTTTCTGTTACATTTTGGGGAGTTTTTATTTACGTCTTTAAGAGATGCTTATGATGCATGGGCGAAAGAAGTTGTATGAATTATGTTAGGTCGCATTGCAGTCTCGGTAACGTGGTACGTACATATGCTGGCAGTATGGAAAGTCCAGACGGCAGGCGCTAGCCGGTGCCGCGTCCACGCCACAAGTTCATCAGGACGGTTAATACGCCCGCGGAAGTGTAGCAATGACACATACCAGAGATCTCGACTACTGACGACACCTTCTCTGAAAGCATCTACGCCAAGTTCTTCCCCGATTGCGTAACCCCGGAAGCGATCGGCATCAAGACTCGTAGGGCTCAAGGTTGCGAGGACGCCACCAGGAGTCACGACAACTCGCCCCAAACGCATTGAGAGCGGCGGATACTTGGAGCAGGCGCGATCTAAAGCAGCAGCACAACGGATTGCGAAGGGGTCATCCGACGCCACTCGACGCCTGTTCTCCAATGCTCGAACAGTAATGTGGGCATAGCCAGCGTCTCCACTGCGCAGGTGATGTGACCCGGCAAGCTCCATGGCGGTTCGCGTGAGAGCGCTCACAGTCTCTGCCGCATCTGGCGGGGGCATCATGACAATGCTGAGGGGCCATCGAGGCGCGCCATCGCGCGGAGGAGGTTCACACGTGTGTTCTCCTGCTAGTACAGCGCGTTCACCAAAAGACTGAAGGGTTTCACTATCCATCGTGGGATGCCGATCTGGGGGAGTGTAGGCGAAATGTATGAGCAAGTACCCGATGTACGTCACAAAGGCTGATGCACACTATGTCAGCACGGTGCGTCCGCCCACCGCTACGACGACAACCCCGGCGGCTCGTGCGGCCGCAAGAGCAGTCCATCGCCACGGCCTCAGCAGGTTGACGCCGCACGCTCGTGCAGCCCGAAGGTAACCATTGGGTGCCGGTTTACCGAACGGCACATTTCCAAGAGTGACCAACTTAGGTGGGTTAAATCCAGCAACTGAGAGACGAGCGTCGAACAAGATCGCGCCGACACCGGCCAAAATGGGCTGCCTTAGATGACTCATGTCACCAGCATTCATGATGAAATCATCATGTGCAACGATTACTTCGTCAACGAATGATCATCCGGGCGTTGGGACCAGCTCCAATCTCCGTGGACTCCCTGGTCGACCTCACGGGAGCTTCTCCCGCAACGATCCGCCGTGACCTGACGGATCTAGAAGGGCACGGCCAACTGCGCAAAGTGCATGGTGGCGCTGTATCGGTAAATCTTCGTGGGGCTCCACTTCCATATCATCTGCGCGCAGCCGAAAATGCAGATGCCAAAGTTGCGATCGCCAAAGTGATCAATGACCTGGTCGTGGACGATATGGCGATCATCCTCGACAACGGTTCAACAATGGCGATCATCGCTGAAGCCTTACGTAATCGCCCCATTACTGCATTGTGTCTGTCTCTTCGTTCAGCATTGCCGCTAGCTGATGCTGGAACCGCCACCGTCGTCACCCCTGGCGGAACCGTCATGCCCGAAACCTTTCGCTACGAAGCTACCGCCTGCCTACAAGCCCTTCACGATTTCCGAGCTGACATGGCAATCGTGGGTACCTGTGCAGCCGCTGCAGCCCATGGCTTGACTGTCACCACCTATGAGGACGCTCAGATCAAACGCTCCATCCTCGCAACCTCGTCTCGCGTGACCCTTGCTGCCACGGGCGAGAAACTCACCCGCACCTCCAGTTTCCGGTTCGGGAACATCGAGGATGTTGATGATCTCGTCACGACATCCGAGGCACCCGACACAACAGTGGAGACCTTCCGGCAGGCTGGAACCAGCATCCACATTGCCGACTGATTCACCGCGCAACACCACAACCGACTTGAACGCGCCGTCACCAATGACGGTAGTGGATTTTCGGTTTCCACCTTCGTCAGCAACCACCGGCGATGGCAGCACCGACGATCACAACCCCATTCGCCACACGGCGGCATGAGACGACAAGTGGCGGCGCCCCACGGACGCCGCCACCATCTGTTTAGCCTCAAAGAACTTTCGAAAGGAAGTTCTTCGTTCTTTCATTCTGCGGGTTAGAGAGCACCTCGACGGGATCTCCTTCCTCCACTAGGTACCCGTCAGACATGAACATCAGCCGATCAGCCACCTCACGAGCGAATCCCATCTCGTGGGTGACGACGATCATCGTCATACCTCCCACGGCAAGGTCCCTCATGACGTCCAGGACCTCACCGACCATCTCCGGGTCAAGGGCCGACGTCGGCTCATCAAAGAGCATGACGTCGGGATCCATGGCCAGGGCACGCGCAATCGCAACGCGCTGCTTCTGACCACCCGATAGCTGAGAGGGCCGGGCGTCGGCCTTGTCGGCCATGTGCACCCGCTCCAGCATCCGATGGGCGCGCTCAGCAGCCTCTTTCTTGTTGGTCTTCTTGAGCTGCACCGGGGCCAGCATGATGTTCTCGGCGACGGTCATGTTCGGGAACAGGTTGAAGTGCTGGAAGACCATTCCCACCTTCTGACGCACCTTGTTGATGTCGGTGTCCTTGGCGGTGAGGTCCTGTCCCTCGACCTTGACGGTGCCGCTCGTCACCTCCTCCAGCAGGTTAAGGCAGCGCAGGAAGGTTGACTTTCCGGACCCGGAGGGGCCGATGATGGACAGCACCTCACCCTTGGTGATGGAGGCGGAGATGCCCTTGAGCACCTCCAGCTCCCCGAAGGACTTGCGCAGGTCGATGACCTCGATCATGGGGCCGTCATAGGCAGTTGCGGTGGTCACTTGTTCACCTTTCTGTCGACGAAGTTCGACAGCTTCGTCAGGGCGAAGATAACGATGAAGTAGATGATGCCGACCATCAGCCAGATGTCGAAGGACCGGAAGTTCCGGGCGATGATCTGCTGACCCTGATACGTGAGCTCGGCGAATCCAATGACAGCCAGCAGGGAGGTGTCCTTGAGGCTGATGACGAACTGGTTGATGACGGCCGGGGTGCTGATCTTGACCGCCTGCGGAACGATGACCTTGCGCATCGACTGCATCCAGTTCAGGCCCAGGGACCGGGATGCCTCCATCTGCCCAGGATCAACGGACTGGATGCCGCCGCGAACGATCTCGGTCATGTAGGCACCAGCGTTGAGGGACAGGGTCAGGACGCCGGCCGTCAGCACGCCGATCTTGATCCCGGTCACCGTAGGTAGACCGAAGTAGAAGAAGAAGGCCTGGACCAACAACGGTGTCCCTCGGAAGATGTCGACGTAGATGGCCGCGATGGCCTTGAGAATCCCGATGCCGGACACCTTGCAGAACCCGAAGATGACGCCAAGGATCGACGCGAACAGCAAGCTCAGCGCGGTGGCGGCCAAGGTCATTCCCAGGCCCTTCATGAGGGCGGGGAAGCTGCTCACGAAGAGTTGCCAGAAGGATTGATCGGCCTCGGAGTCGGAGGCCTTGAGGTACTTGTCGACGATCTTGTCGTAGGTGCCATCAGCCTTGACGTCTGCCAACCCCTTGTTGAAGGCATCTTTGAGGGCGGCATTGTTGCCCTTGAGGACCGCGAAACCGTAGGACCCGCCAGCCACCTTGGGCGTGACGGTCTTGAGGCCATTGCCCTGGGCGATGCCGTAGGCCAGTACCGGGTAGTCGTCGAAGACAGCCGCTGCATTACCGGTCTGCACCTCGGAGTACATGGTGTCGGCCTTGTCCAGGGCCTTGACGGTGAATCCGTACTTCTTCGAGATGGACTTGGCGTAGGCCAAGCCCTCGGCGCCGGTCTTACCGACCACGGTCTTGCCCTTGAGGCCCTCGTATCCGGAAATGTCGGAATCCTTCTTGACGGCCATCTGCACGCCAGACTGGAAGTACGGATCCGAGAAGTCGAAGATCTTCTTGCGCTCGTCGGTGATCGTCATTCCCGAGAGCACAGCGTCGGCCTGTTTCGCCTGAACCGCTTGGAGGGCGGCGTCGAAGCCAATCGCCTTGATGTCAACCTTGAATCCCTCACGGGTCGCAATCTCATGGATGAGGTCCATGTCGATACCGACCATCTCACCGGAGGCGTCACGGTACTCAAACGGTGCGAAGGTGGTGTCAGTGGCAATGATGAAGGTCTTGCCCTTGACCGACGAGGAGTCGTCGGCATGTGCCTGGGCCATTCCGGGGCCCACAAGGGTCACCAGGCCCACGAAGGCAGCCACGATGACACTCATGAGACGTCTGACCCGCTGTGACACGTGAATCATGCGGTTTCTCCCAACTTGACGCCGCTGTGGCGTCATGGCGGGCATGGTAAATGATGCCGGGAGCTTTCCCGCATTCGTCCCACAAGGCGCACCCGCCCGGGAAAACCCGAGCGAGTGTGTCTTCGCCCATTCCGACGGCTGATCAGGCGAGCTCATGGTGGTGCAGGGTTCTTGCCCTTCGTCTCGGGCAGGGTGAGCACTGTCAGGGCCGAGATCACCAACAGGATGATGACGTAGACGACGAACCTGTTCGGAGTCTTGGCCCAGGCCGACATGATGTAGGGAGCGGTACCGCCGAACACCGCGATGAGCATATTTATCTTGCACTCGAATTTGGGGCGACAGGAAGGTAGAAATAGCGATTTCAAAGAAATAAAAGACCGAGTTACGGTTTATCTGTGGGTCAAAAGGGGCCACAGTGGATCCAAGTGGACAAGATTCCTAAACAAGAAGAATCCAGCGATCGTCGATACTGGAGGAGATATTGGCAGGATCGGTATCCTGTAACAACCAAACACATGCATGGTTTTACGGCCAAGTTGACGTGGACATTATTGGCGCAATCGGCACACCCAATCGACCCAACTCACAGGACCTGATATTAAACTTCCGACCATGGTAAAGGAACAACGCTCATGCATCATCGGCAACGTAGCCATCAGCACAACGCTCCACCGCGCACCCAACAACATCGGAGCATTCACTGACACCGATTAACTACGAGTCCTCATGGAATCAGCTCGATCCCCCGGATACTTCTGCCAACGCCAGTTAGAAGATCGGGAATATCTCATAGAAGAACCCATCAGGGTAGCTGAATCCGACACAAGTCAAACGGAATACCTCACTCTGTGCCTAGATTCCTATCCTGAACGTCACCTCATCGGAAGACCTGGTATGAAAACCATGCTCGTCCTCGCCGACGCCCTTCGGCTCATAGGGTTATCCACTCCCCAAAGCATCGACGTCGAATGCGTCTACTTCAACCCCCACTACTGGGATCTCCTCAATCCAGACCCCGACACACATCGATATGACATGGACCCTCAGCACCGATATCTGCCGGTGGGTATCTCCCCCTCACCCACACCTGGCACATGCCCGACGACATCACAGCCCTAGGCTGACTATTTGACCTCATCCCCCTCTTCCAAAGACAACCACCACAACACATCCACGCCACCCCCGGCGAACGAAGAATCCGACCATGGTGAATCCATCACACATACCGAGATCGTCATTGAGGGAGTTTTCTAACCCGATACCCAGATTCTCCCTCTGCTGGGTTCATTAAATTTTCGGATGCGATCACAGTTTGACGGTCTCTCACATACTTGGCACGCCCGGATAAGGCTCCGCCTACCTATGGATTCTGCACGTCAGGGCACTATGAGAGCCAACGCAGTGATTGCCAACTGCCCAGCGACGATAGCAGCCAAGATTGTCGAAAATAGGAATATTCCCTCCATCCACAGCGTCAGGAAGAACCACCCGAAGTGATGAAATACGAGGCCCGATACGTATCCGACGCAGGTAGCAACACGCCACATACATAATTGAAGCTTCAGCGCGATCAGCGTGCGCCAAGGCGCCCACCCAGCCGAACGCCACCGAGTGCACGATGACGAGCCCGCAGGTGAATATCACCACGCCGATGAGGGTGACCGACAGGTAAGTGCTGATGACCATTGGTAGGCCTATGAAGATCAACACGGCTCCACCAAGGATCGTGCGTAAGCTCTCCACCGCGTGACGATCGTGCCGGCTCAGGCTGAGGCGACGGCGCCAAAGAAACACGGCAAGAAGATGACACCGACTCCCAATTGGGAGAGGTGGAGGGGGAGGCCGTCAGGACCGTGCAGGCCAGGACGCCCCTTCTTCGACCCCTCGGGTAGCACTCCGAATGCTGCCTCTTCCTCGGCGGTACTCGCCCAACCCTTGTCACTCACCCAGAGGCGTCACATAGATACTTGCTTGTCAAGAAATTTCATGAATTCATGATACGACGAAATTGACCGTAATTCTGTGAACAATTCCTGATCGTAAAGGACACGGATCAGCGGCTGATAGAACCTCACGAAATCATCATAGTCCCCCTCATTAATAGCAAGCAGGAGAACCAAACTAACATCCGACGTCTCCCAATCGATCGGAGTTGACGGTATGAGGATCGCGATCTTGGTCTCATACGCCAGGAAGTCCATCGCGTGTGGGACCGCGAACCTTCGGAAGAAGACCGTGGATGAGTACCCTTCTCTCAGAAAAACACTTTCCCTGAAGCCGTCGGGAACAATACCATTTCTCTCCATTGCTTCACACATGAAGTCGAGAGTTTCACGCCATGAATCGAAGGATCTCCCAGTGAAAAATAATGTGGGATCGAGAAAGCGTTTCATTGCGCTGGCAGTGGCAACCCGCGACTTCTTCTCACTGGCCCTCAAGAGTGCAGAATCGATCGCCGACAGATCCAGATCCGACATCAACGCACTAATGGGAACACAGGTATGACGGTGCGACGGTTCCTCTGTCGTCGATAGCACGATGTCGCAATCACAGGTATCTGCTTCCGCGACAGATGAAACGATGTCCACAATTCTCATCCGATCCGCGAAATGGTCGACCAATCCGGCCAATAAAAGATCACGGAGCGCCCGGTAACGCGGACAGACCACCACTGCCGTAACCAAACTCGGATTCGGCGCAGGTTCGGAATAAAGTCCGATGTAGACAGCCAAAAGTCCAATCTCGTCATCCGTGAAGAAAATTCCCAACAGCCTCGAAAGCTTGTCAGCCAAGTACACGGCGGCGTCATAGAGGAATGGTGACCGTGATCTCAATGACTCACGCAGAGTATTGCGAAAATAGGGCATTGAAGGAGCATGAGCCATGAGTCGTTCAACATGTTTCGAAACACTGCCGTACAGCTCCTCTTTCGCGATGACCAACCCGAAGTGTTCAACCGTGTCATCCAGACACCTGCTCACCGTCAAGCAAGTGTCACAGGAATCAGAGTGATGATCAGGTTCGCCATGACCAAGTCCGAGGGTCGCACCAATGATCGACCTCAGGTAGGCGTCATCAGCGGATGACAGTGGCCGATCAGGGTACAACTTCCGCAATCCAACCAGAAACTGATCGCACAACATCTCAGATTGGTTACTCATCACCAGATCTGTCGCCGCGTCGTCCTCGATCGGAAAATTGTACCGTTGTACGCATATTGCGATGTTCACGACCATGTTGCTGAGTCGTATGTCGTCAATTTCCAAGTAGTGATCACGCAATGTTTCGACGACCAAGTTCTCGATATCCCCCAGTCTGACATCTGGCAGATACCTGGCCACTCTGTCATTCTGGCCAACAACAGCGTCCATGGCCGTATTCACGAGGCTTCCCAAGAAATTACGGAAATGAACCTCGTCACCATCCAGATGAATCGTCGAACCCTTCACTGACAGGTGCAACGAATGGTCTTCGAATTGTGGTTCCAAACGTTTCAGCGACGCTTTTATGACAGACTCGCTGAGATAGCAATCACGCATGACGTCATAGATCGTGGTGTCGGAAGTGCTGAGCAGATACAGGAGTATCCGTTCGTGGTGTTCGAGCTGAGTTGAAAACTCTGAGTTCCTTGCAACGACCTCGGCGTACACGGATCGTTCCACCGAATATCCGTTCGTCGTTGATTCAATAATATTTTCTCGACTAATACCATTGATCCGCGCAATATCGTATCTGAGCGTCCTCGTACTGACACCAAGGAGCCCTGCGAGGTCTGTACCTTTCATGGAGTGATCGACCTCGCTGAGCAGCTGCAGCAACAAGGCCTGCCGCTGTGAAAAACGAATCAACAGAAAACACCTGACATCGACGTATCATCACTGGAAAGACACATTATGTCATAATATCCTCGCTCGGTGAAATTCAAGTTTTGCCGCGGCACTGGCAATGAAAAGTTTCCCGCTGAACGGCAACAAATCTGACCCGTGCTCCTGGAACCGATGGGGCATGAAATGCTCGTCAACCTCAACCATCATTGTCGTCCAGGAAGGGTCATTGCTGACCCCGTGCCGAGGATGAAAACGGCACCACCACATCGCACTGCGGCGAAGACAGGAGGTTACTCAATGGCCGAGATGATGAACGCTGCACTGATGTATGGACCTGGCGACATCCGCGTCGAGCAGGTGCCGAAACCCACGTGCCCACCCGGCGGGTTCGTTCTGAGGGTCGATGCAGTAGGACTGTGTGGTTCAGACATCCGGAACCTCACGACGGACTCTAGGAAGGGCGACTACCCCTTCATCTATGGGCACGAGGTCGTGGGTACAGTGTGCGAAACTGCCGACGGCGTGGACGAATACGAGGTCGGCGACAGAATCTACGTCTACCCCGAGGCACACTGTCTAAAATGCGAGTACTGCCGCTCGGGGCTGAGCAACCTGTGCACGGACGTCGAACACTATGTGGATCGCCCCGGTGGTTTCGCGGAGTACATCTCATACACCAACAGGCGTGTCGAACGCGGTGCCACATTCCGGGTACCCGAGGGAATTTCTCCGGTCCGTGCCAGCTTGGCCGAGCCCCTGTCGTCGGCATATTCGTGTGTGGAGAACATCAACGTCAGGCTCGGGGACACCGTTGCAATCTTGGGAGCTGGCCCCGTCGGCATATTCCTGTCCATTCTGAGCAAGTTGCGCGGAGCATCGCGAATCATCCTGATCGACATCAACAAGAACCGTCTAACTCGTGGCCTTGATTTCGGAGTCGACACGATCATCGACTCCAGCGATGTTGATCCGATCGAGGCCGTCCGGGATCTCACGCATGGATTGGGTGCGGACAAAGCCATCTCTGCGAATCCGACTACCCTCGGCCAACAACAAGCCGTCGCTATGACTCGTCCTGGCGGAACCGCTGTCTTCTTCGGTGGTGTCCCCAAGGGGACTTGCGTCAGTCTTGATTCAAACTCCGTTCATTACAAGGGCATGTGGATCTACGGTCACTACGGAGCGACGAGTACTCAGGTCCAAAAGGCGTTCGAACTCGCCATTGACGACAAATTCCCTGCCGAAAAGGTCATCACCAACGTCTTGCCCCTGAGCAGCATCAACGACGCAATCGAACTCACCCGTACCGGCGAGGCCCTGAAGGTGGTCCTCGTACCCGATGGAAAGGATAAGTGACAACCATGGCAAGTGAAGTCAAGGTTCTCATCGCATGTGGCTCAGGAATTGCCACGTCAACCGTTGCCCAGGAAAAGGTCAAGGAGATCCTGCGGGACGCCAAAATTCCCGCGAAGATCACGAAAGGGACGGTGGGACAGCTACCAGTTCTCCAGGACGGTGTCGATGTCATCATGCTGACAACCCGTTACGGGAAACCGTTGAACAAGCCCGTAATTCAGGTTTTCGGACTCATCTCCGGCATCAACGAAGACGCGTTGGCAGAAGAGATCATCTCCACGTGTCGAGATGTCTTGAACCAGTCATGACCCCATAGGAGCACCCCATCATGTCAATCATCAAGGGCATTCTCGACATCGGCGCTGTGGTCATCCTGCCGATCGTGATGCTGATTCTCTGCCTGATCTTCAGGATGCCTTTCGGTAAATCCCTCAAGGCCGGTCTGATGATCGGTATCGGATTCTCCGGGCTTTCCCTCGTCATCGGATTCCTCATGACGTCCGTGCAGCCGGCAGTGGATTACTACCGGCACATGGGTGGAGGATTCACGACCGTTGACGTCGGCTGGGCGGCTGTCGGTGCGGCCTCATTCGGAGTGCCGTTCGCTGCCCCTGCCATCCTTCTTGTCGTCCTGATAAACGTCGTCATGATTCTCGCGAAGATGACGAACGTACTCAACGTCGACATCTGGAACTTCATCCACTTCCTAGTGCCCGGAACTCTGGCCTACGCACTGACGAACAACGCCTGGATCGGCCTGGCTGTCGTCCTCGTCCTTTCGGTCATTGACCTCATCGTCGCCCAGCGTGTCGCGCCAAAGTGGCAGGAATACTACGGTCTCACAGGAACGACATGCTCGACCCTTTCCTACATCACGTCGGCATGGCCCATCGCGATCGCACTGAACTGGGTCATCGACAAGATCCCCGGAGTGCGCAAGATTGACATCTCCATGGAGAAGGTCGGAGACAAGCTCGGATTCTTCGGGGACACCGCCTTCATCGGCCTTATTGTCGGCATCTTCCTGGGGCTCATGACTCGTCAGCCTTGGCAGGGAGTCCTCGTCATGGGTATGGGAATCGCCACCGTTCTGGTGCTCCTACCTCGGATGGTCTCGGTCATGATGGAGGGCCTGTCAACGGTGGGTGAAGGTGCGAAGACCTTCATGAAGCGTCACCTCGGAAAGAACAAGGACGGCAGCGAGCGCGAGCTCAACATCGGCATGGACGTCGCTCTGGCGCTCGGTGACCCGGCGGCAATCACCATCACCGTTCTGATGATCCCGCTGTGTATTGCCTTCGCATTCATCATCCCGGGTATGAACTACTTCCCGGTCGGCATGCTCACCGTGATCGTCTACATGATGCCGATGATCTGTCTGGCCTGCAACGGAAACATGTTCCGTTCCCTCATCATCGGGGCGATCTACATGTTCTTCGTTGAGTGGGGCGCGAGCTTCTTCGCACCAGAGGCCACTGCGATGATGCATGCCACCGGCGTTCAGGTTTCCGGCTCTGTGACTGATGCATTCTTCGGTTACAACCTTCCCAACGTCATCATCTCGCTCATCCACCGGATGTTCTGATCTGACGGAGCACAGTATCCCCGCGGCTATTTCCGAGCCTGTGAAAGCAGTGACAATATGAGCGTACTTCTGAACACCGAGCTTACAAATGTGAATGCTGAGGCTGCTGACCGTGATCAGGTCCTGACAGCCATGGCTCACCAACTTGATGAGTCTGGGGTGACCAATGCGGGATTCCTAGAAGCTTTGTTGAAACGAGAGGAGAATTATCCGACAGGCCTTCCCATCAGTGGCGGCGTGGCCATCCCGCACACGGATCCTCAGTACGTGACGCGGGACGCCTTGGCAGTCACGACCTTGCGCACTCCGGTGCTCTTCGGTCAGATGGGTGGGTCAGAGGAGGATGAGGTTTCGGTTTCCGTCGTCATTCTCATGGCATTGTCGAATGCGGATGATCATCTGAGCATGCTTCAGAACATCGTGAAATCCATTCAAGATGGCGATCTCATGAAAACGATCAGGAACGCTGCTGAACCAGAAGAGATTGTTTCCCTCGTCAGGGCGATGATACCTTCTGATACCGAGGCCGCCTGACGACAGCTGACACTGAATTGCATATCAGATTATGCAGCGCGACATCATGCCGCGAAAAAGAATGATCTTGTATCACACATGACGTCGCACTGTATTCACATTCGATCCTGATTGTTTTGACATATGGTGGGGATCACCAAGACGACTTCGTCGTAGCAGTTGTTTTTGGAAAGGCTGAAGCATGAACAACAAGAGCACTGACGGACCCCTCGTCATCGCCATCGATTCATCAACGACCTCCACGAAGGCCATCGTCGTCGATGTCGACGGCAACGTGCTGGGCACCGCCAAGCGGCCCATCCAGTTGCACACCCCGGCGATGGATCAGTACGAGCACAATCCCATCCGCTGGTGGGAGACCTCGCGGGACACAATCGGCGAAGTCATCTCCGGCCTCAGCCCCGCAGACCGATCCCGCGTCAGCGCCATTGGTGTGACGCAGCAGCGAGAGTCTTTCGCGCCGTTCAAGGCCGACGGCACGCCGTTGCGCAACGGCATCTTGTGGCTGGACGGCCGGGCCACCGAGCAGATCCGCGCCTATGGCACGGATCGCGTCCACCAACTGTCCGGAAAGCCGGCAGGCGTCACGCCCGCCATCTACAAGATGGCATGGCTCAAGCAGTATGAGCCGGACGCCTTCGCCCAGGCCGACAAGGTCATCGACGTCGGTGGCTACATCTGCTTCAACCTCACCGGCAGGTGGGCGACATCCGAGGCATCCGCCGATTCCCTCGGCCTCTTCGACATCGAATCACGCACCTGGGCGGACGAACTCCTCGAGATCGCTGGCGTCCGTCGCGATCAGATGGCTGATTTGGTTCCTCCTGCCGACGTCATCGGGGATCTGCGTCCAGAACTCGTCGCAGACTGGGGTCTGGACGGTCCGATTCCCGTCATTGCGGGCCTTGGCGACGGTCAGGCAGCCGGTATCGGCGCTGCCGCAATCACCCCGGACATTGCCTACCTCAATCTTGGCACCGCTGTGAACGCTGGCGTCGAGTCACCCACCTACAAGTACGACTCAGCGGTACGGACCCTGGTGTCCGGAATTCCCGGTGAGTACGTCTTCGAGGTGCTGCAGTCGTCCGGGTCCTATCTGGCCGGATGGTTCCGCGAGGCCCTCGGTGATCCGCGTCTCCTCGGTGAGCCCGACCCTGAGCTCGACGCCGCCGCCAGCACCATCCCGCCCGGCTGTGAGGGCCTCATCACCCTCCCGTACTGGAACGCTGTGCAGTCGCCGTACTGGGATCCGGTCGCCCGCGGAGCCGTGGTCGGTTGGCGCGGAACTCATTCCCGAGCGCACATGTACCGCTCCATCCTCGAGTCGATCGGCTTCGAGATGCGCTTCAACCTGGACTGCATCGAGAAACAGACCGGCGTCCGCATCACGACCTTGCGTGCCATGGGAGGCGGAACTCGATCCAAGCTGTGGCGTCAGATCATGGCTGACACCGCAGGTGTCCCCATCACAACATGCGTCGAGGACGAGATCTCAGCCCTTGGTGCCGCTGTCCTTGCCATGGCCGGAATCGAGGCCCACGGCAGCCACGACGTCGCCGCATCGGCGAAGGCGATGGCCCACTTCGGCGACACCACGGAGCCCGACATGTCCCTGCACGAGCAGTACAAGGACATCGCCGAGGTCCAGCATCGCCTCTACCCGCAGCTCCAGGAAGTCTTCGAAGACCTGCACACCTTGGCCAACAGATACCCCAGTACCAAGCCCGAGTCCCCCAAGGTCTCGTCCTGAGCCATGACCAACCTACGGTGGAGTGGAAGGTGCCAGTCGCGACATCTTCCACAACGCCGTCCGCCTCGCGATCGACAGCGAATACAGGAAGGACACGACATGCCAGTTTTCACCGTTCTGGGCGCAGGAGCCATGGGCACCGCGCTGTGCAAGCCCCTCGTCGAATCCGGATGGGAGGTGCACCTGTGGGGAACGTGGCTGGACGACCACCTCCTTGACTGCATCGAGAAGGGTGAGCCCCATCCCCGCATCAAGGTTGAGGCAGCTCCCGGAATCAAGACGTATCGCTCCGACGAGCTTGCGGTGGCCCTTGAGGGCTCTAACGTCGTTGACATCGCCGTCACCTCTGACGGCCTGCCGCGCGTCACCGAGATGCTGCTGGAACACCTCGGAGATCTGCGGGCTCTGTGCCTGACGGCCAAGGGCTTCTGGACCAATCCCGAAGGACGCATCACACTGCTGCCCGACGCCATTCGTGCCATCGCAGCTGACAAGGGGGTCTCCCTTCCCCCGATCGTCGCCATCGGTGGACCTGTCAAGGCCAATGAGTGCGCTGCCGGAGAGGTGACGGCGACGACCTTCGCCTGCACCGACTTCGACATCGCCAAGGGACTGGCAGCTGATGCGTCCACCGCCACCTACGGCATTCGTCCCAGTGACGACGAGGTCGGCGTCGAGCTGTGTGCTGCCCTCAAGAACGTCTATGCCATTGCCCTGGGCATCGCTGACGGTCTGGGAGAGGCGAGCGGCATCCCGCGTCACAACCTCAAGGCAGCGACCTTTGCCCAGGCCGTCCGGGAGATGTCCATCCTCGTCGACCATGCCGGTGGTCATGCTGAGACTCCCTACGGCCTCGCCGGGGTGGGAGACCTCGAGGTCACCGGTCTGTCCGGCCGAAACAAGCTGTACGGCGTTCGCCTCGGCAAGGGGGAACACCCCGATGACGCCCTGAAGAACATGAATGAACTCGAGCAGACGGTCGAGGGGTACCCGGCAGCTCCGCTGGCCGTTCGATTCGCCGGTCAGCTCGGTGTCGACGAGGAGACCGTCCCGCTGCTGCACACGGTGGCCCGCATCCTTCGCGGGGAGGCAGGCGACGTCTACAAGGCCGTCGCTGCTGCGGTCAAGCCCTGACAGGAATCTGCGACCCCAACAATTCTCCAACTCCAGCGGTGCGGTGCGGATCCATCGATCCGCACCGCACTTGTTTGTCTTTCAAGCCTTGACGACGCAGGACGATCCGTCACTCCACGAGCTTGAGACCAATGACACAGCCGACGATCCCGCCCAGCAGCAGGATCTTGGCCACCGAAACCGGCTCGGCACCGGTGATCATCGCGTAGGCGACCGTGACGACAGCCCCAATTCCGACCCACACCGCATAAGCCGTTCCGACGGGAAGGGACTTCATGGCCATCGCCAGGCCGAACATGCTCGCAGCACACCCGACAACGACGATGATGCTTGGGACGAGTTTGGTGAACCCCTCGGATCGACCCATCGCGGTGGCCCACACCGCCTCCAGGGAACCGGACAACACAAGAATCAGCCATGCCATGACAGCAACCACCTTTTCAGGCCGTCTTGTCGCTGTCCGGGTACGGCTCCCTCGTCCGGGTCCCGCTGATCGGGGGCAGGACCATGCTCTCAAATGGGGGCGGCACCCTACCTGGCCCCCACCGGCCTCCTGCCAACATCAGCACGAACCAGTGGTGGCAAGGTCACCGTCGTCATCTCCTGGCAGCTACGGGCGTCTTCCACCAACCACGCCGGGCGTGCAACTCGATGCACGAACCGACGCACACAGCCCCTAAAACTTTCCCCTAAACGCAACAAAACCCCTTGTCACCAAGGGGTTTTGTTCGGTGGGCCTAACTGGACTTGAACTCGCGTTTCCGGCGTGTCGCGCCAAGAAGGAAAATCTTCGATCTGACAAGCCAAAACACGCTCTCACTAGGTGGTTCGCTGTGCAATTGGTGTCCTCATCATAGCCTGACAGAGGTGGCATGAATGGCTAGAATGGACTCAAATCCTCTACCGATCCTCTACCGCTTGAGGTCACCGACATGTCAGGTAAGCGTCCGTTCCGTCGTCGTTCCACCCTCGGGACCATCTGGAAGCGCCGTGATCGGTGGGCTGTCAAGTACGAGCGACTCGGACAGACTCATACCCCCGGATACACCTTCACTACAGAGAAGCTGGCCGACGACTGGCTACTGAACGAAGAACGGTTGATTGACCGCGATCAGTGGACCCCGCCCGCTGAGCGCCGAGCGGTCGCCGAGAAGGACGCAACCACCCTGGGGCAGTTCGCCGCCGAGTGGATCGACAACCGCACCACACCGACGGGAGGCCCCCTGTCCGGTCGCACCAAGTTGGAGTATGGCCGCTACCTGTCCGGTCGGCTCGCTCCCCTGGCTGAGCTGCCCTTGGTTGACATCACCCGGGAGCGCGTCGACCAATGGTGGGCTGACAACGAGGACGCCTTTGGCATGAGGAGGAACTGTTACCAACTGTTGAAGGAACTCATGCGGTCCGCCGAGGATCGAGAACTCATCGTGAAGTCGCCCTGTCGGGTGGCCTATGCCTCCCGGCGTAAGCCGTCGCGGTCCAGAGCCGAACGGGACGCGCTCATCGTGTCCATGACGCCCGAGACAATCACCGCCTTGGCCGACCACATGGACGACCGCTGGCGTGCCCTCATCGTGCTGTTGGCGTACACGGGGCTGAGGATCGGTGAGGCCCTGGCTCTCACCCGGGCCGACGTGACGTGCAAGGAGGACAACGGCCTTCCACGGTGGACTGTCCGTGTTCGGCGGACCGTCTCCAAGGACGCTGACGGTATGACGGTCGGGGATACGAAGACGTTGGATTCACGCCGGATTGTGCCAGTGCCTCCACATGTGACCGAAGTCTTGTCGGAGCATATGGCCGCCATGGTGGGGCAGGCCCCGTCGTCGCCGGTGTTCCCGGCTGTCCCACGCGGTCCGCGACACGCCAAGGAACAGGCCATGCTTGGGACCCCCGCCAAGCATCGAACGGGCAAGGATGCGGTTGGCCGAACCGACACCCGGAGGCCCGCGACCGGGTTTCATGCGGCCAAGGAAGCTGTTGGCCGTCCAGATCTACACGTTCACGATCTTCGCCGTGTAGCCCGCTACCTGTGGACGAAGGCGGGCATGGGCGACTACGACGCTGAACAGCTCCTAGGCCACTCGCTGCCGCTCGTACAGTCCGCGTACAAGGTCCACGACATCGCCACCCTATGGCCCTCCATGGACCGGGTGTCCCAGTTGGCCGGGTGGAACCCGTCGACCCACGACGCGGCGGACCCCTCGCCCGCGCTCCCAGCCAGAATCCCCGAGCCTGCCTCAACCGTCGAGGCTCCCGCGATCAGCCCGAAGCTACTCAATCGCATGACGCCCGAACAGCTCGCTGCCACTCTGGCTGCCATGTCAGACGACGACCTCGACAGGGTTATGCCCCACCTGAGGCCCGAACGGCTCGCCGCCGCACTCACTTACACCCCGGAAAGCAAGGAGAACTGACGCCATGACCGACGACGAGGAATGGGGTTGGGATCCCGATGACATCCGCCCCCTGACAGCCGACGAGTGGCGCGCCGTCCGGGCATTGTTGCCCGACCTTGAGCAACTCGTCGGAGACGAGTGGGCATCGCGCCCTCCCCTCAACGACCGAGGTTGGCCCGATGAGGACGACCTCGCGGAAAGCCCTTGGTTCCGTCTGCATCTGTCGTGCGGCAAGAAGGGGCACCCCGAAGTCATGACGGCGACTTGGCCATGCGGTGACGGCTCCTGGCTGTTCGCCGATTATCCGAACGTCGCCACCATTCACGGGAAGCCCGCCCCTAGGGTCGTGACGCTCACCATGGACAAGGAACCCGGCGATGACGACCCGCTGGTGGACGACGAACTTGGGTATTACCCCCTATGGGGGGCATTCCTAAATGAGGTTACCCGCGATGGATGGAGGGCCTACCTCGCCGAGTATCAGCGGACGGGGGGGCGTCTCTCCCCCGACTACGACGAGGTGCGTCAATGGTGTATCCGGCGGCTGTTCGAACATCGTGATTGGTGGCACGACGAGGGCTACCCCATTGGGCTTAGGAGGCCGTTCGAGCCGCACAGTCGCGACGGCGTCCGCTGGAAGTACGTGCTCAGATGTCCGGACTGCTCGTCCATGGTGAACGCAGGCAAGGACCTGTTTGAGGATGCTGTGGTGGCCATAGCTAAGGCTGGAGTGCACTCGGCGACTTTCGGGCAAGTCGATTGGGTGATACGCCACCTGAGCAACGGATGCCACGCATAACGCGCTATCATGATTGCGGCAAGCCGTGAGAGCTGTCTTGCTTAGGTCTCCTGAGAGGGGGGCGTCCTCGAACGCACCCTTTTTCAAGGAGATCACTCCATGTCACGCACCCGCCCCACCCTCGCCGTCGACCCCGTAGACCGAGACATTCTCGATAGGTACGGCAAGTTCATCACCTATCGGACGGCCTCGGAGATCACGTCGCTGTCTGTTCGGACGCTCCGTCGCATGACCGACCGGGGAGACTTGCCCGCCTATAGCGCTCCCGGTACGAACACAATGCGAGTCCGTACCGTCGACGTCCTGGCCCTCCAATCGCGAGTCGCCTGAGATGACGGGCGCAAAGAACACCCCCCGGACCGAGGCAAATCCGGGGGGCAGGGAGCTTGTTACTTCTGCCTCTAGTGTACGTCCCTCGTATCCAGCTGAACAGCACCTAAGGGATCGTGACGCCTGGACCGCCGACGCCCTGGACGCGGTCGCCATGCTGGCTCAGGCGGGGGCCGTGTTCACCGCCGAAGACGTTGCCGACTTCGTGACAGACCCACCCCACCCGAACCAGTGGGGCGCGCTCATGCGCCGCGCCTGGCTTGACGGCCTCATTCGTCCTGTCGGCTACGTGCGATCCCGCAAGACGTCACGCCACGCCGGTGTTATCCGGCTATGGACGGGCCGCGCCGAAGAGGTGGCGGCATGAACCAGACATGGACCATCACTGTGACCATGGCTGACGTTGCCGCTATCGCGGTCGCGTTCAAGCGGGAACATATTCGGCAAGCGTGCGAGATCCTACGACACTGCGAGCCCGAGTACTGGGAGCGCCGAGCCCACGAGTACGAAGACGTGATTCGACCACGCCCCGGCGAGAGCCGACGGCAGGGGACCGACCAGGACCGGGCCGAGCGTCGAGCCCGGTGTTTGGCCGATGCCCGGAACTGTCGGCGTCATGCCGAGTTGTTGCGAGGGATCGGAATCTCTGACGAGTTGACCGCCGTGCTCGCCGATGTGCTGCAAGCGTCGTGGGACATGGCCCGGGTGCTACCTGAACCGGCCCGCGCCGAGGGGGTGGCGGCATGAACGTCACGGACAATGAGACTGGCGCCACGGTAACAGTCGACCCCTCCTGGCCAACACCCGAGACCGAGTCGGGGCAGGCATGTCCGCGTCGGGCGGTCATCACTTTGCCCAGAGAGGTGCGCACCCAACGGCCCTCGTTCCTCAAGACCGATTGGTATCCGCTCGGTGTCCTGTCGCTGGTGTCGGGGGTCGGTGGGATCGGCAAGTCATCGCTCGTCCTGGCCGATGTTGCGGCAGGCACACGCGGCAGGTTACCCGGGGACTACGACGGCGAGCCGGTGAAAGCCCTCATCACAGCCGCGGAGGACGACAAGGGGCTACAAAGCCTGCGCCTGAAGGCGGCGGGGGCCGACCCGGACCGGTGGGGATTCCTTGACATCACCGACACCACCGGTGGCTACGACTACACGGCACCCCTACGGCTTCCCTCCGATCAGTCCCTTGTCCGTCAATCCCTCATCGACTTCGGGGCGCGCCTGTGGGTCATTGACCCGCTGTCGGCAGCCCTGGTGGGCGACCTCAACAGCGATAAGGACGTTAACGATGCGCTCGTGCCGCTGGCAGCCCTGGCCGAGGAACTCAACATCGCCGTGGTCATCGTCCATCACTTCTCCAAAGGTGGTGGCAGGGCGTCGGACAAGATCAAAGGGTCCGGGGCCATTCGGGACCGCTGTCGGTCGGCCCTCCTCGTGGCTGCCGACAACGAGACCGGGGAACGGGTCATCACCTGCGACAAGTCGAACTACTCCGACACCGCTGGGCTCTCATGGGCGTACACCCTTGAGAGCGCCCAAGTGGCAGACGACAACGGGGAGGTGTCGGCTGTGCCAGTGGCTCACGTCACCGGCTCCTCATCGGTGAGCGTCTCTGACATCATCAACCGAGTATCAACCACTGAGGAGGACCTTGGAGAACGCGCCTCATGTGCGACATGGCTCGATGACTGGCTTAGGGGTCCCAACACGGGTGGCTGTCTGCCAGCCAGGGAGGTCTTTTTGGCTGCCAAGACCGGTGGACGTGACTATTCCAAGAGCACCGTTCACCGTGCTCGCCGATCCCTGCACCTGCACGCCTTCAGCACCGGTCATGGGCCTGGGTCCACAACGTATTGGTGCCTGCCAGAGAGCTGCACCCACCCCGACGCGTGCGACAGGAGAGACGACCATGCCGAGCTGGCCCGGGTCGAAGAGTGGGTGCCAGCGACCCCCCCTTCTGTGGAGGTGGCACCCATTGACACCCATTCTGGCCCGCCTATAGAGCCAAACGAAAAGGTGTCAATAGGTGCCATGCCCCACGAGGGGGACCCCCATGGCACGCACTCTTCAGCCCCGACGACACCACGCCAACCGGAAATCCGGAAACAAAACCGGGCCATCTCTCATGGGCACCCTCAGCTAACAGCCTCTAAGACGTGCACAACCTGCGGGAACCGCATGATCGACCTTAGAGACGGAGCCACAACACATCCCAACTGCGGCCCCGACGAGCCTGTCGAACCCACTCAAGACACACTCCCGGAAGCCTGACCACCCCCAGAAGGAAGGAACCCACCATGACCGACGACCAACCCGTACACCTGGTCACCGACGCCGACGGCATCCCCGTTGGCTTCACTGACGGCACTCCCGCCGACCCGCCATGCCATGTGCCCTGGTGTGTTGCGACCCACACCCACCCCGACGAGGAGTTTCACACGGGAGCCGTAGCCCACGTCACCAACATCGACCCCGACACCGGCGAAACCACCGCCGCCGCTGGAGTCCAACTCATCCAGCCCGGGGACAGGTTCGCCCCCTTCATCCGCCTCCACATATGGGGGGTCGATGACGGCAGCGCCACCTACCTCCTAGACCGGGCCGAGGCCCTCCACCTAGCCGACGCCCTCACCCGCCTGACTACCCACCTGTGATGGAAGGAACCCCACCATGACAACATCAGCGTTCCGAGCCCGAGAGAAGGCCGCCGACGAGCGGGCCGAGAAGCTTGGCCTGACACTCCACAAGAGACCCCGAAGCAAGAATGGGACTGGAGGCCCATACGAACTCCTCGTACTGCCCACCCGGCAAGCCCACGACCGATGGGACAGCCACAAACGTTCCATAACCGGTGCCATATGGAAGGGCATGTACCTCGACGAGGTAGAAGCCAGACTCGACCAGATCGAGGCCGAGACCGCCTGAGCCTCGCCCCTGCCCTACCCCCACCGTTCATGGTTCCTGTGAACTGTCGACGGTGGGGGTAGGCCATGACAGTGACCGAAAAATCTGTAGGCCATGACAGACGCCCCTACCACCCCCATACCCAAGGCGAACCCCATCCCTCTTTGGGGGGCGACAGGGGTATACCCCTCCCCGTTCCTTGCCGTCAGCACCAACTGTTGGCGTAACCCGAATGGTTGCCCACCGCATACCCCGAGGGAGGACGACTGTCCAAGATGGGGTACTTCGACTAAGGGCAGCACCCCACCCAGGGGGAGGCCCCCCGCGACACCTGCACGACTCCTCCTGCGGCCTAGTGAAATCCCCCCTGAGTGACATACATCACACATAGCGGTCAGGGACGCCTAGCGGACCCGGGGGCTCACCCCAAACAAGGCCGCCCTCCGACGACCCCCCATGCAAGGTCGGTTTTCACTGACCCCCCATGCAAGGTCGTCGTATGTCCTCTCACTCCGGGAGCGTGTCATACACCCGGACGCACTCATCACAGATCACCGACCGACGCCGCCCACCAGCCGTGGTGGGCTTCAACGCCGACGGCGTCGACGGATACATGACGTGACCACACAAAGCGGTCGTCACCCCACCAAACTCCTGGCACTGCATCATCTTCCGCCGGGACACATAGTGAAGCATCTCCACCCCATCAGGAACCCCACCCGTAAGACTCTCAGGCGTGGTGTGGGCAGACGTTGAACTCGTGGCCTCCATGACCGTTCCCTTCGTCGGGAACCACCTTGAGTGAGCCTCTACAGGGGTAGAAATCCTCTACCGATCCTCTACCGCTATGCCCGGTAAAACCATCACCCCTTGTCAGAGGCGGTTTGGATGGTGGGCCTAACTGGACTTGAACCAGTGACCTCCGCCTTATCAGGGCGGCGCTCTAACCGACTGAGCTATAGGCCCGAACCTCGACCGGTTTCCCGACCGCGAGTAAAGACTCTAATGGATACTTAACGTTCGGAGCAAGTCGGGATCCAATCGAGGTGTCGTGCTCCACTTAGAACGCCACACCACAATGAACGATGACGTTGGAGTATGGCGTCGTCTCACCGGTTCGCACTACGAAGGAGACACTCGGAAGTGCCTTCTTCAGGTCTTCGTGACTGACGGCTTTGACCTCGTCGATCCGATTCCTCACCCACTCTTCCGGCTTGTGGCCGACAGCCTCGGTGGCGATCGTAGCCCCCTCGACGGCGACCTCATCCAGGATGGCGTCGAAAACCTCCTGGAACCTCGGAGTTCCCAGCACCAGCGCGAGATCAACCACCGGGACGTCCGCGGGAATCGGCAACCCCGCGTCTGCCACGACGAAGGTCTGGGTGTGCCCCAACCTGGCTACCGCCGCACACAACTGGGGGTTGAGCAGTCCGCTCTTCTTCATGCTTGATCCCCTTGGCGAATGTTCTCGATCTCCCCAATGCTCGGGTAGGAGGCCTGTGCTCCTGGTTTGGTCACCGTCAGAGTCGCCACCGCAGTGGCGAAACGGCAACCCTCGACAAGGCTGCGTCCGCGAGCCAGCTCAGCAGCCAAGGCACCGACGAAGGCGTCACCCGCACCGACCGTGTCGACAGCCACCGTTTTCGTTGCCGGCACCGAATCGAACCCTTCCGGTCCGCCGACGATGCAGCCGGCCGATCCCAGGGTGATGACGACACTGCGACATCCCAGATCCAACAACTCGCGCAGGGCGGCGTCAGGATCGTCTTCGAGGCGAGGTGTCGTCGACCCCAGCGCGGCAGCGACGAGGGCCGCTTCGTGCTCGTTGACCACCAGTGGATCGGCCATCCGAATGACCTCCGGGTCAACGTTGATGACCGGAGCCAGATTGAACACGAACCGCTCGGCGCATCGAGCTGCCTCGGCTATCCCGTCCCGCGGGATCTCCCCTTGGCAGACCACGACGTCAGCGTCCCCGACCCTCTCGGCCTGCGCATGCACGCTCGCAGCGTCGACCGACCCGTTGGCGGCCGCGATGACGATGATCGAGTTCTCCCCGGAATCGGCCACCATGACGACGGCAGTCCCCGTCAGGATGTCTCGACGCACCACACCGTCGAGGCCGACGCACTCCGAGAGCAGGGAGAGGGCTGTCTCAGCCGTCGGGTCGTTCCCGACAGCACCAACCATCTCCACCTGGGCTCCGCAACGTGCCGCCGCGAGGGCCTGGTTGGCTCCCTTGCCGCCGGGGGTCAGGGTGGCCTGTCCCCCGGCCAGGGTCTCCCCCGGCCCGGGGAACCTCTCCACACCGACTCTCATGTCGGCATTGATCGACCCGACGACGGCGACCTTTCCGGATGCGGTCACGCATCGATCACTCATTCGTAGTCCTTCGCGTTGTCCTTCGTCACCAGCACCACCTTGATCGGGGTGGTCTTGGAAACCGTCTTGCCGGCCAGAATGTCGGCGGCCTGGTCCACCGCGGCCTTGCCGAGCAGAGCGGGCTGCTGGGCGATCGTCGCTCCCAGGGTTCCAGTCTTGACGGCCTTGATGCCGTCAGCAGTGCCGTCGAAGCCGACGATCTTGACGCCCTTGCCAGCCTTCGATCCCAGAGCGGAGATGGCGCCGATGGCCATCTCGTCATTCTCGGCGAAGATGCCAGCCGCCTTCGGGTGTGCCTGCATGAGGTTGGTCGTCACGTCGAGGGCCTTGGAGCGATCGAAGTTGGCGGTCTGCTTGGCGACCACCCTGATGCCCGGGTGCTTGGCGATCTCCCCGGTGAATCCCTTGCCACGGTCGCGGGATGCCGAGGCTCCTGGGGTTCCCTGCAGGTGGATGATCTCGCCCTTGTCGCCCATGATCTTGGCGAGCTCCTTGGCAGCCTCGACGCCACCGGCGACGTTGTCAGAGGCGATGAAGGAGGCGACGTCACCGCTGGAGGAGCTGCGGTCGACGGTGATGACCGGAATCTTGGCCTTGTTGAGGGCCTTGACCGAGGGGGCGACGGCGTCGGAGTCGGTCGGGTTGACGATGACGACCTTAGCTGCGGTGGACACCGCGTTGGCGAGCTGGTTGGCCTGAGTGGCGGCATCGTCAGAGGCATCCTGGACCTGGAGGTTGACCCCCTTGGCCTTGGCCTCCTTCTTGGCGCCGTCAACCAGCTGGACGAAGAAGGGGTTGGTCTGGGTGGAGACGGCCAGCACGACCGTCCCGGAGGCGGCCGATCCGGATCCGCCGTCGCGGTTGCAGCCCGCCAAACCGGTGGCGGCCATCGTCGCGACGACCGCCGTCGCGAGCACCTTGTGAGCAGTCTTGAACTTCATCGTTCTACCTTTCGTTTTTCAACAGGGTTTTTCTGTTGCCAATGTTGTGCTCAGGATTCTTTCTTGGACCTGAAGACGTCGAATCCGACAGCCAGGGCAATGACGCAGCCAATGACGACCTGCTGCCAGAAGGAGGACACGTTGAGAATGTTGAGACCATTACGAATGACGGCCAGAAGAACAGCGCCAATGAACGTACCGCTCGCCTTTCCAGAACCTCCCGACAGGGAGGCGCCACCAATGACGACGGCGGCGATGGCATCCAGCTCATATCCCAGACCCGCCTGCGGCTGAGCCGAGGACAGTCGACCAGCCAGAACCAGGCCAGCCAGACCAGCGAACAGACCGGCGAGAGCGTAGACGGCGACGAGGATGCGACGCACCGGGATACCGGAGAGTCGGGCAGCCTCCTCGTTGCCACCGATGGCGTAAAGGGACCGGCCGAGCACCGTGCGCGACAGGATGAACCAGCACACCACGCCAGCCAGGGCCAACATGATGACGGGAACGGGGATCGGCCCCAGGTCAGCGCCCAGGTGGTTCACTGCACCTGAGGTGGCAACCGGTGTTCCACCGGATATGACGAGAGTCAGGCCACGAGCGACGCTCATCATGGCCAGTGTCGCGATGAAGGCCGGCAGCTTTCCGTAGGCGATGGCCAGACCGGAGGCGGCCCCGGCGAGGAGACCGATGAGCAGGCCGATGATGAGGGTGAGCCATCCCGGCAGACCGACGTTGGAGAACATCCACGCCGAGACCATGGCCGACAGCGCGGCGACGGAACCGACCGACAGGTCGATGCCGGAGGTGACGATGACGAAGGTCATGCCGAAGGCCATGATGGCCACCACGGCTGCCTGAATGCCGATATTGATGATGTTCGGCACGGTGAGGAACACCGGGGTGGCAATGAACAGGGCAATACACAAAATGATGAGACCGACAAGGGCACCATGATTGAGGGCCCAGGAACCAATTCTCCTACCGACTGACGGTTTTTGAGTGGTGGTTGTTGTTGCGGTGGTCACGATGATATTTCCTTTCCCGATCATCGCCGATCGAGACAAGACGACATTGCTTCAATACTTTTCGGATTCAGAAATGGTCATTCTGGTTTTTCATCGACGGGATCGACGGAGGCCACTGCCAACTCCATGACGGCATCCTCGGTGGCCGTCATGGCGTCCAGGGTCCCCATCGCCCGTCCGTGGGCCATGACGAGGATTCGATCGCTCATCCCGATTACCTCGGGCAACTCGCTGGACACCATGAGGACGGCTCCCCCGGCTTCGGTGACGGAGTTGATGAGCTGGTAGATCTCGACCTTCGCACCGACGTCGACCCCTCGGGTCGGTTCGTCGAGCAGCAGGATTGACGAGTCCGCGAGGATCCAACGACCGATGACGACCTTCTGCTGGTTGCCACCGGACAGGTTGCGCACCGGCTGATCCAGACCGGCCATCCGCACCCGCAGTTTCTCGGCGACGTCCTGGGCTCGTCGTCGCTGGCCGGATCGATCAACCAGACCGGCGTGGGAGGTCGACTTCATGGTCGCGTAACCGAGATTCTCGTTGACCGAGGCGTCCAGGACCAGTCCCTGGGACTTGCGCTCCTCGGGTACGTGGCCGATGCCATGGGCAATCGCGCGGGACACCTTTCCGCCCGGAAGCTCCTTGCCATGAACGCGGACGGTGCCGGAGTCGTACTTGTCAGCCCCGGCAACGGCTCGCAGGACTTCGGTACGTCCGGCTCCCACCAGGCCGGCCAGGCCCAACACCTCGCCGGCATGCAGCTCGAATTCGACGTCCTGGAATGCCCCTTCACGACTGAGTCCCTTGACTGACAGCAGCACCTCTCCGACCTCACCGCGGTGGCGCGGGAACTGGTCGTCAATGTCACGGCCGACCATCATCTTGACCAGCTCGCGCTCGGTGGTGGAGGCGGGAACCTCACCGACGAGGATGCCGTCGCGCAGCACGGACACATCGTCACCAACGCGCGGAATCTCGTCGAGGTGGTGGGAGATGAACACCATCGCCACGCCCTTGGCCTTGAGGTCGTCCATCACCTCGAAGAGCTGACCGGACTCCTTGCGAGTCAGGGCAGCGGTGGGCTCGTCGAGGATGAGCACTCTGGCATCCATCGAGAGAGCTCTCGCGATCTCCACAAGCTGCTGGTGCGCAGTACTCAGCGACCCGACGAGGCGATCCGGGGAGACGTCCAGGCCAATCCGCTCCAGAGCGGCACGGGCCTGGGCTCGCATCGGACCCCAACTGACGAGTCCACCACGGCTGGGAGTACGTCCCAGCATGATGTTCTCGGCCACCGACATCTGTGGAACGAGGTTGAGCTCCTGGTGGATCGTCGCGATGCCCTCGGCCTCAGCAGCCTTGACGGTGGGAAGGTCAACAGGGTTGCCATCGATGACGATGGATCCCGAGTCTGGGTGGTAGATACCGCTCATCATCTTGATGAGGGTGGACTTTCCGGCTCCGTTCTCGCCGAGAAAAACGCGCACCCTGCCCGGGATGACGTCCACGGAAACGTCCTCAATGACCTTGACGGGCCCAAAAGCCTTACTGACGTGGTCCAGTCGAAGTACTGGCGATGTTGTCACTGGTCCTCCTTGACCATTCGGGTTGATGCCCTGACGATGAGATGGGTGTCCAGTCGAGCGGAGCTGGTCGGTTCACCAGCCATGGCATGGTCCAGCAGATCAACGGCCACCTTTCCCATGGCGTCGATGTCCTGGGCAACGACGGTGAGGGCCGGATTGGTGAGACTGAACACCGGAAGGTCGTCGAAACCGACCAGGTCGATGTCTTCACCGATGCGAACTCCCCTGTCGAGGCAGGTTCGCAGGGCTCCCATCGACATCAGCGAGTCGGAGGCGAAGACGGCGGTGGCACCGCGATCGATTAGTTGTCCGGCACCGACGCGTCCCGATTCCTCCTGGTAGTCACCTTCCACCACGAGGTCATCGACGACGTCGACATCATGCTCGGCCAACAGCTGGCAGTAGGCCTGGTAACGCTCCAAACCAGTCGACGTCTGTTGGGGGCCGGTGATGAAACCGATCCTGCGGTGCCCACGTTCCAACAGGTGATCGACGGCCTCCCCCATTCCGTTCCACGGATCAGAGGTGACGGAGGGCAGTGACGACCCCGCGACCTCACGGTCCACGCAGACCACCTGGACCCCGTCGTCGACCAGGTCCTTGACGGCATGCTCTCCCAAGCCGGTCGGGGTGACGATCGCACCGTCGACTCGCTGACGACGAAGGGTGTCGACGTATCGGTTGAACTGGTCAGGGGACTCGTCGGCATTGCACAGCAAGGTGGCCCAACCATGGGCCAGGCAGGCGTTCTCCACAACTGATGCCAGCTCGGCAAAGTACGGGTTTCGAATGTCTGGGACGACCAGACCAATGACGCCGGTGTGGGCCGAACGCAGCGACCTGGCATGAGCGTTCGACAGATAACCGAGCTCCTTGGCCGCCTTGCGCACTGCAGTACGCGACGCTTCCGAGGTCGCGGAACTGCCATTGAGAACACGAGATGCTGTCCCGAGGGACACACCGGCCAGCTTGGCAACGTCCTTGATCGTCGATTTGCGATCCACCTTGCCCTCCTCTCATCGTCGAGTCCGAGGTCGCCGGGGCCTGTCCCCGACCTCACCCGTGGAAACGTTTCCACAGATGTATGGCATAAATGAAAGCAAACGAGGAACCCGGTGTCAAGGGAATTGGCAGCGGTCCTCGTCAAACCCGTGTGGTTGGCATGTGACGACTCGGTTGACAACGCAAAACGTCCCCGGATGCGCACCATCCGGGGACGTTCTCCACGCTTTCAGGGCCCTCAGTCCTCCGCGAGGGTCACCTCCAGACCACCCATGATCTCCGCAGCCAAGTTGTACAGGAAGCTGAACAGAGTCGAGATGGCTGTGAACAGCACCGCGTTGATGGCACCGATGAGGGCCGTCAGACCCAACACTCGGCCAGTGTTGACGTAATCGGACAACTGGAACTTCGAGTTCGAGCTCGGGGAGCTGATGAGGTCGTTGACCACCTTGTTCATCGAGTCGAAGGCACCCGAAGCACCGATGATGCCCCAGATGATCCACGTTGCGATGAAGAAGATGATGGCACCGGCGACACCGAAGAGCAGGGAGGTCTTCATGACCGACCACGGGTCAACACGCGTCAGACGCAACCGGGCTTTACGAGTACGCCTGGCAGCGCGGGCGGGCTGATGCGCCTGGGCGGGACGGGAATCCGGCTGATTGGGCGCCTTCTCCCACTTCGTCGCTCTCGCGTCGGCGCGCTTCACCGCAGGGGTCGACGCCGTCGTCCGCTTGCGATCAGACTCTTGACGCGGATCGGGGCGCTGCCGGCCCGTCTCCTGGAAGGTACGACGAGCGTCACCGGCAGTCCAGTGCGTCGCCTCTGGATCATCGGGACCCGGATGCGTCACCTTCTTCTCGTCACTCACCGTTGTCCTCCGGCTTCATGTCGCTTTCCGCCGTATCGACGGTACGGTCGTCGTCCACAGTATCGCCTTGCGGAAGCACATCCCCGGATTCGGTCTGCGTGGCACCACCTTCGGCGGTTTCCACAGCCTTTTCCTCGACGTCCTCCTCGACCTGGTGCTCAGGATTCACCGCGATGATCGAGACGGCGTCGTCACCGTGCACGGAGACGAACTTCACCCCCATCGTCGAGCGTCCCTTGGCGGGAACCTCAGAGACGGCCGACCGTGTGATCTGACCCGAGGTCTTGATGGCGATAATCTCGTCAGCCTCGCTGACCACCAGGCCACCGACGAGGGAACCACGCTCCTCGTTCAGGGCCATGGCCTTGATGCCAAGGCCACCACGTCCCTGCTGACGGTACTCCGAGACGGCGGTGCGCTTGGCGTAGCCACCGTCGGTCGCAGTGAAGATGAAGCGGTCGTCCTCAGGCATGTCGGAGTGAATGATCGACATCGACAGCAGCTCGTCGTCACCACGGAACTTCATGCCGGTCACGCCGGAGGTGGCACGACCCATCGGCCGCAACTGGTCATCACCGGCGGAGAACCGGATCGCCTGACCTTTGCGGCTGATGAGCAGGACGTCGTCCTCGGCCGAGCACTGCTCGGCACCGATGAGCTCGTCGTCCTCGGTACGGAAGTTGATGGCGATGACGCCGGCCTGACGGGAGGAGTCGTAGGCCTTGAGGGCAGTCTTCTTGACCAGGCCCCTACGGGTTGCCAGCAGCAGGTACTCGGCGTCCTCGTAGGAGCGCAGGGTCATGACCTGGGCGATCTTCTCATCGGGCAGGAAGCTCAGCAGTCCGGCGACGTGACCACCCTTGGCGTCACGGCCGGCCTCCGGCAGCTGCCACACCTTGGTGCGGTAGACACGGCCCATGTTCGTGAAGAAAAGGATCCACTGGTGGTTGGTGGTCGTGAACAGCTGGGCCACCTCGTCGTCAGCACGCAGGCTGGCACCGCGAACACCCTTGCCACCGCGCTTCTGCACGCGGTAGAGGTCAGTGCGAGTGCGCTTAGCGTAACCACCACGGGTGATGGTGACGACGACATCGTCGTCGGGGATGAAGTCCTCCTCGGAGAAGTCCCCGTCAGCCGCGATGATGCGGGTGCGACGCTCGTCACCGTACTTCTCGACGATCTCGGCGAGCTCGGTCGAGATGATCTCGCGCTGACGATCCTCGCTGGCCAGGATGGCCTTGTACCCGGCGATGAGACGCTCGAGTTCCTCGAGACGGTCGATGATCTTCTGACGCTCCAAGGCGGCCAGACGACGCAGCTGCATGTCGAGGATGGCGCGAGCCTGGATCTCGTCGATGTCGAGCAGCTCCTGCAGGCCGGTGCTGGCGGCCTCGGTGTTCGGGGAGCGACGGATGAGGGCGATGACCTCGTCGAGCATGTCGAGGGCCTTGACGAGGGCCCGCTGGATGTGGGCGTCCTTCTCGGCCTGGGCCAGACGGTACTCGGTACGCCTGCGGATGACCTCCATCTGATGATCGATCCAGTAACTGATGAACTGATCCAGACGCAGGGTGCGCGGCACGTTGTCCACCAGGGCCAGCATGTTGCAGCCGAAGGTGTCCTGCAGAGCGGTGTGCTTGTACAGGTTGTTCATGACGACGCGCGGCTGGGCATCCCTCTTGAGGACGATGACCAGACGCTGACCGGTACGGGCCGAGGAGTCGTCACGAATGTCGGCGATGCCGTTGATGCGACCGGAGTTCACCAGGTCGGCGATCTTGGTGGCGAGGTTGTCGGGGTTGCACATGTAGGGCAACTCGGTGACGACCAGGCACTGGCGTCCCTTCTTGTCCTCCTCCATGTCGATGACGGCACGCATCGTCACCGAGCCACGGCCGGTCCGATAGGCGTCCTCGATTCCCTGACGGCCCACGATGAGCGCGCCACCGGGGAAGTCAGGACCCTTGATCCGCTCCATGCACGCCTCGAGTAGCTCCTCCTGGGAGGCCTCGGGGTGGGTCAGGGACCACTGCACGGCTTCGTTGATCTCACACAGGTTGTGGGTCGGGATGTTGGTCGCCATACCGACCGCGATACCCGAGGAACCGTTGACGAGCAGGTTGGGGAACCGGGCGGGCAGGACGACCGGCTCGGTCTCCTTGTTGTCGTAGTTCGGCTGGAAGTCGACGGTGTCCTGGTCGATGTCGCGGACCATCTCCATGGCCAGCGGAGCCATCTTGCACTCGGTGTATCGCATGGCGGCCGCGCCGTCATTGCCCTGGGAACCGAAGTTGCCCTGACCCTGGACCAGCTTGTGGCGCATGGCCCACGGCTGGGCCAGACGCACCAAGGTGTCGTAGATGGCCGAGTCGCCGTGCGGATGATACTTGCCCATGACGTCGCCGACGACACGGGAACACTTGTTCCAGCCGCGGTCGGGACGATAGCCGCCGTCGTACATCGCGTAGATGACGCGACGGTGCACCGGCTTGAGGCCATCGCGCACGTCGGGCAGTGCTCGCCCGACGATGACGCTCATCGCGTAGTCGAGGTAGGCATTCTGGATCTCGTCGCGAATCTCTACCGGCTGGATCCCGACGTGGCGGCCGGTCACCAGTCCTTGACGGTCGGCCTGGTTCTGCTCGTCGGGCTTCTCATCGTCAGCCATGGAGTGTCCTTTGAATGATCAGTGGATGAGGGAAGGGTTCGAGGGAGTGCTCAGATGTCGAGGAAGCGGACGTCCTTGGCATTGCGCTGGATGAAGGACCGGCGCTGCTCGACGTCCTCACCCATGAGGATGGAGAACATCTGGTCGGCCAGGGCGGCGTCCTCGAGGGTCACCTGGAGCAGCAAACGCTTGTCGGGGTCCATGGTGGTGTCCCACAGATCCTCGGCGTCCATCTCGCCCAGACCCTTGTAGCGCTGGATCGGGTTGACCTGAGGCAGCTTCTTGCCATGGGCCAGACCGTCCTGACGCAGCAGGTCACGCTCCTCGTCGGAGTAGGCCAACTCGTGGGGAGAGTTCGTCCACCGCAGCCGGAACAGCGGCGGCTGGGCCAGGTAGACGTGACCGGCGTCGATGACTGGGCGCATAAACCGGAACAGCAGGGTCAGCAGCAGGGTGCGGATGTGCGCGCCGTCGACGTCAGCGTCAGCCATGAGGATGATCTTGTGGTAGCGCAACTTGTCCAGATCGAAGTCCTCGTGGACGCCGGTTCCCAGCGCGTTAATGATCGACTCGATGGTCTCCGAGCTCAGCGCGCGGTCGAGACGGGCCTTCTCGACGTTGAGGATCTTGCCTCGCATCGGCAGGATCGCCTGGATCCGCGGGTCGCGACCCTGGGAGGCCGAGCCACCGGCGGAGTCACCCTCCACGATGAAGATCTCGCACTCCTCCGGGTTGGTCGAGGAGCAGTCCTTGAGCTTGCCCGGCAGGGAGGTCGAGCCCAGCAAACCCTTGCGGTTACGGGCCAGGTCGCGGGCCTTGCGAGCCGCGACACGCGCCTGGGCGGCCGCCTGGGACTTGCGGACGATGTTCTTGCCCTCGTTGGGGTTCTCCTCGAACCAGTCGGAGAGCTTCTCGTTGAGAGCCTTCTGGACGAAGGACTTGGCCTCGGCGTTACCGAGCTTGGTCTTCGTCTGGCCCTCGAACTGCGGTTCGGTGAGCTTGATGGAGACGACGGCGGTCAGTCCCTCGCGGATGTCGTCACCGGAGACGCGGTCCTCACGCTTCTTGATGAGTCCCCAGGTCTCGCCCCACCGGTTGACGGTGTTGGTGAGAGCGGCACGGAAGCCCTCCTCGTGGGCGCCACCCTCGATGGTGTTGATGGCGTTGGCGAAGGTGTGGACGCTGGTGGTGTACGAGGTGTTCCACTGCATCGCGATCTCCAGACCCATGCCCTCTTCGGGACGATGAGACTCCAGGGAGATGATGGTGGGGTTGATGACGTCGCGGGTACCCGTGAGGAAGCGGACGTAGTCCTTGAGGCCCTCGTTGTAGAGGAAGTCCTCGTGGATGGGATTGCCGTCCTCGTCGACATGACCTTCACGGCGGTCAGTCAGCATGATCCGCAGCCCCTTGTTGAGGAAGGCCATCTCGCGGAAGCGGTTCGACAGGGTCTCGTATTCGAAGATGATGGAGTCGAAGATCTCGTCGGAGGGCTGGAAGCGCACCGTGGTGCCCTCGTGTTCGTCAGGGCCAAGGGCCTCGAGCTGCTTCAACGGGCCGTCCGGCTCGCCCAGGCTGAAGGACTGACGCCAATGGTAGCCGTCCCGCCGCACCTCGACGATGAAGTGGGAGGCCAGGGCGTTGACGACCGAGGAACCGACGCCGTGCAGACCGCCGGAGACCTTGTAGCCGCCGTTGCCGAACTTGCCGCCGGCGTGCAGCTTGGTCAGCACCAGGGTGACGGTGGGGATGTGCTCGACGGGGTGCTCCTTGACCGGGATACCACGTCCGTTGTCGGTGACCTGGCACCAGTTGTCGTCGAGCAGCTCGACCTGAATGGTGTCGCAGTAACCGGCCATCGCCTCGTCGACCGAGTTGTCGACGATCTCGTAGACGCAGTGGTGCAGACCGCGCTCACCGGTGGAACCGATGTACATACCGGGACGCTTCCGGACGGCTTCCAGACCTTCCAGGACGGTGATCTGACCGGCGTCATAGGATCCGTCGACGGTCGTCGGGGAAAGATCCGAGTCGAGGACGTCAGGATGATCGGTGGCGTCGATGAGAAGGTCCTCGGGGGTGTCCCCGTCGGTCACGGACTCGGGCATCTCGGGCTGGCTCACGGGCAATGCGCTCCTGTGTCTCTGCAGAGGTCACGGTGACCTCCGGGGTTGGCGTCACCGTCGGATGTCATGCGCCGACGGAGAGCCCAACGCTCCGATGTTACCGCAATCCTGCGCGGTACCGGACACCGGAACCCGCGAGACGGACGTTGAGAGGGTCTGTGAGCGATTCGACCCCCATCCCCGACCACGGGGTCCGGGATGGGGGTCACGGCGTCAGCAGCGGTACACCGCCTCTCACACCTCGGTCAGCTCAGGAGCGATCAGCGTCAACCCCGGCGCCCGCCAGGAATCCACGCCCCTGGCCAGTCACCGTCACCTCCTCGCCCGCCGGCAGCCATGCCGATTGACCACGATTCAGTTCACAGTCTTCATCGCCGCAGTGAGCAACCAGCTGTCCCTCCGTGACGAGGAGAATCCGACCCAGGTCGGTAGCCGGAAGCGAGAGAGTGTCATCGTGTCCCTGCAGGGCCCACAACCGGAATTCCGGGAACTCGGCGCGGTAGAGGCCCACTCCTGAGGACACCTGAACCGCGTACTCACCGACGCACGGCTCGGGAGTCATGATGGCATGGTCGAGCAGGGCATCGACGTCGACGTACTTGCTCGTCAGGCCACCACGCAGGACGTTGTCGGAGTTGGCCATGATCTCAACACCGGTGCCACCGAGGTAGGCATGCATGGTGCCGGCTCCTAGGTGAATCTGCTGACCAGGTGCCAGTCGCACCCGGTTCATGAGCAGGGCGACGAGGATGGACGGGTCACCGGGATGGTCCTCGGACAGCTCGACGGCGGTGCGCGCCAGGCCCCGAACAGCCTCGTCAGTGCCCTCCTCAAGATACGTGCGAGAGGCTGCCACGACTCCTTCCACGACGGTTACGACCTTCTCGTCACCCGAGAGCACTGTCGCGACGACCTTGGCCAGTCCGTCGTCCTGGCCCAGTGGCGCGAGCACCTCATCCAGTCCGTCGAGCTTCCCCAGTCCCGATAGCAGAACCAGGGAGGAGGACGGGTCACGGAAACCACACAGAGCGTCGAAATCCGTGAGAGCGACGATCATCTCGGGCTTCGGCCAGTCGTCACGGAAGATGCGAGTGGGATCACCCAGGCCCACTCCCGCCTCGTTCTCAGCGGCGAATCCCCTCTCGGCCTGCTCACGCGACGGGTGGGCCTGGATACTCAGGGCATGGGAGGCCGACAGGATCTTGAGCAGGAAGGGCAAGCGATCACCAAAGGCGTCACGGCTGGCCCGCCCGAGTTCCTCGGGGTGGTCAGCCAGCCACTGATCCAAGGTGACGCCGCCGGCCAGAACTGACGGAGCCTTGGGGTGAGCCCCCAGCCAGTACTCAGCCCACGGCTGTCCATTCGGCTGCTCGCCGAGAATCTCGGGGATTGCCTGATCCGATCCCCAGTCGTAGTGCTGAACCTCACCGACCAAACGCTGCATCTGACCTCCTCATGGTCGAGTACAACGTTACGGGTATCACCCCATGTGAGCTATATTCTCGCGGGTTCTTCGCTCAGTGCCGACGCCCTCAAGGGTCAGTGATCTCAGCCATAGGTGTCGCGCGGTCCACGACCCGGCACTGACCTGGAACCGTGTTTCCAACTGGGAGCAGTGGGGCCCTCGATGATGACCCTGGTGACGGTCCCCTCGCCCAGCCGACGATTGAGTTCGGCAACCAGCTGTGGCGCGATGGTGCGCAAGGAGGTCGCCCACACCGTCGCCTCGGTACGGACGGTCAGGACCGTGCCCTGATACTTGACCGGACGGGAGTGCTCAGCATTGGTCGGACCGACGAGTTCTGGCCAGCGTGAGAGGACCAGGTGCAGGTTGACCTGACGTCCCCATCCCTTGGACTTCACAAGGTTGGTGAAGGCATTCCCCAGGGCCATCGGGTCGCGGGCATCCTTTCCCGGGCCAGACCATGTCGGGGGATTGGGAGAACGACGACGTCTCCTCACCGTGGAGCGTCGAGGTGGTGGCAACAACACCTCACCGGCGTCGTCACGACGCGGGGTTCCCGCCGGTTCACCACGGGAAGCCCGAGCGATGGCCAGGGCGACGTCGACCCCCTCGTCGTCATGATCGGCTGCCAGGCGACGGTCCTCGTCGGAAGGGATGACCGGGTCGCGCGGATCAACTCCGTCAGTCATCGTCACTCCCCTCATGGGGCAGCACCTGGCCGCCACCGACGTCGAACCTCTCCCCGCGCAGGATCTCGGGAACGTCCGAGGCTACTGCGGCCGTCACCAGGACCTGATCAGCCTCGATGACTGAGGACGCCAGCCGTCCACGTCGAGTGGCGTCAAGTTCGGCGAAGACGTCGTCGAGGACGAGAACAGGCTCGATGCCGTCGTCCCGCAGCAACTGGAAGGACCCCAGCCGCAAGGCCAGCGCCAATGACCACGATTCACCATGGGAGGCATACCCCTTGGCCGGCATTTCCCCGATGTGCAGGACGATGTCGTCACGTTGTGGACCGACGAGGGTGACGCCACGGATGAGCTCGTCGGCTCGCCGTTTCGCCAGGGCGTCGAGGAATCGGTTCGCCAGCTCCTTGCGGTCGATGGGCTCGGGGATCTGGCCCTCCTGGGGAGGTGACCACAGTCCGTCGAGGTCGATGGTCGACTTGTACGAGGCGGTCACCAGGTCATTGACCGGGGCGATCTCACGGTAGGCGGCCGAGGTCAGTGGCATGACAGCCGACAAGGTGTCGAGGCGAGCTGACAGGAGCTCGGCACCGATGGTGGCCAACTCGTCGTCCCAGATCTCCATGGTCGCGCCGATCTCGGCTCCCGCCGACGGTCCCCTCCCAGCCAGGGACTTGAGCAGAGCATTGCGCTGTTTGAGGACGCGCTCATAGTCCGACTTCACCCCGGCCATCCGCGGCCATCGTGTCATCACCAGCCCGTCGAGGAAGGTGCGACGATCTGACGGATCACCACGGACGATGACAAGGTCATTGGGCGAGAACACCACGGTTCGCAACACCCCGAGGATCTCGCGAGGTCGAGTCAGTGGAGCGCGATTGATCCGTGCCCGATTGGCACGCCGCGGATTGATCTCGACCTCGAGGAGCAGACTGCGGGAATCCTCGGCCCCGGCACGGACTCGGCCGCGCACCACGGCCTGATGAGCTCCCAGCCTCACCAGCGGGGTGTCATTGTTGACGCGGTGTGACGACAGGGTGGACAGGTATTCCACGGCCTCGACGAGATTGGTCTTCCCCTGACCGTTGAAACCGATGAAGGTCGTCACCCCCGCTGTCATGGGGACGTCGGCGCGGACGTAGGAGCGGAAATCGACCAGTTCGAGACGCTCGACGAACATCCGGACCTCCCTCCGACCGCTGTCAGGCCGTCCGAACCAGGCTACCGGAGCGCGTTGTTCACAGCCATGGCCTGCCGTGCAGGACGACGCAGCCCTCGGGCAGGAGTGGATCATCACCGCTGCGAATGGCATCGACGACGGCTTCCGGTTCGGACAACGGCGCAGGACCGTCTCCTCCCCACTCCAACGCACAGCGTCGGCTGGTGGCCACCAGCCGGAAGGCCGATCGATCCGCCTCCGAGGGAGCGACGATGAAGACGAGACTGCCATCGACGAGGGCCGTCATGTCGTCGTCGAGAACGGCCAACAGGTCTTGCGACCCGGAGTCACAGGCATCACAGGCACAGTCGGGGACGATGTCAAAGGGGTCGGCGTCGGAGGTGACGGATAGCCCGACGAGGGGAACCTGGTCGAAGGTGACGACGGAGACATACAGCGGCAGGGTGTTTCCGTGCGGGCTTGACCAACGCTGCTGCAACCGGTCCTCCCCCTTGGCCATGGTGTCGACGTCGACGTCGCACAGGGTGGAAAGGGCCTGCTGCCAGGCTTGCAGACGCAGCACGAGAGCTCGATACCGCTGTGGATCGGTAACCCTGCTGTACTCCTCCTCGGCCGCTATCTGGTTGTCAGCGTGGGGATCGGGCCAGGAAGGCGCGTTGAGGGCATCGAAGACGCGGTCGACCTCGGTCTGGACGTCAGCGATGGTTGTCATGCCAACAGTGTGGCAATCCCACTGACTGGACGATCCAGCACCCCATGCCCCTGGTCCACAAGTCAGAGTGCTATGGAACCTCCACGAGTCAGCCTTGTCGGACCATGCCCGTCGACAAGGCCCATTAGTGTCGTGGGATCGGTCAGGAGGGAAGCCTCATGAGCATGATGACGTGGCGGTAATCCGTCTCCGGCTTGCCGTCGAGATCATTGAGTCCGGTCACCAGGCAGGGCTTGCCGGGAGCGGTGAAGGAGAAGTGGACGTAAGGGGTGTCCAAGGCACCGAGGGCGTCGGACAGGTAGTGCGGGTTGAATCCAGCCGCCGTGATGGAGGGCTCTCCGTCAACGTGATTGGTAACGATGGCCTCGATGGCCTCGGAGGCCTGGGCCTGGTCACCGGTGGCGGCCGACAGGGCGACCGAATCGTCATTGATGACCATGCGCAGCGGGGTGTTGCGCTCGGCCACCAGAGAGACACGACGCACCGAGTTGATGAGCTCGTCGGTACGAGCGCGCACCGATCGGGTGGCCTTGATGTCCATGAGGTGACGAACCTTGGGGAATTCTCCACTCAGCAGACGGGTGGTCATCCGGCGCACACCGTTGGCACCATCACCCTCGAAGCCAACCAGGCCCTCGCCGCTCTCGCCCGAGGAGAGGTTCACGGTGACGTGCTCACCGGAGGTCATTGAGCGGGCGGTCTCGTTCATAACCTTGGCTGGCACCAGGGCGGTGGCCTCGGCGTCGGTGGCGGCCGGATTCCAGGTGATCTCCTTGAGGGCCATGCGGTAACGGTCGGTGGCCAGCAGGGAGAGGACCTCGCCGTTGATCTCGACGCGCACGCCGGTGAAGACCGGCAGCAACTCGTCACGTCCAGCGGCCACGACGACCTGGGCGACAGCCCGGGAGAAGACATCGGCCTCAACGGTTCCGGTGGCAGCCGGCATCTGCGGCAGATCGGGGTACTCGTCGACCGGCAGGGCCTGCAGGGTGAAGCGGGCAGATCCACAGACCAGATCCATCTTGGCGGGATCCGTGGTGATCTGGACCGGCTTGTTGGGCAGGCTGCGCGCAATGTCGGCCAGCAGCTTGCCGGAAACCAGGGATTCGCCGGGCTCGTTAACCTGGGCGGGAAGGGTGATCTGGGCGCTGGTCTCGTTGTCGGAGGCAGACATCACGACGGAGTCACCCTCGGCGCGTACGAACAGTCCAGCCAGGATCGGCACTGTCGGCCGGTTCGGCAGGCTGCGGGCAGCCCAGGCGACAGCTTCAGCCATGACATCGCGTTCCAGACGGATTTTCACTGCGTCCCCTTGACTTGGCGTCTTGCACCCCATGGTGCTTGCAGGTCGATCATATCCATGCCACAGGACGAATCGCACCCACGGGACGCCAACGTTGAGGGTGCGGTCGGCGATGTCGGGGAAAATTCCGTCAGTAGATCTCGTCGGGTGAGCAACGGCGAAGGAGGCCTTGTCCCCAAATCCACACCCACAGATTTTTAAGAGATGGAGATGTATGTCCTTTCTTCATCGTCATAACCGCTGTGGATCTTGTGGATAATGCCTGAAACCCGTAGTCACAGAGTATTTGGTGATGTGGATGACGACGTGGACCGGATGTGTGTGTCGAAGGGGTTCCTGTGGACGGCCGACGTTGTCCCATGGTTGTCCCCCGACTATCCACTGGTTTTCCACACCTGAGTGTGGGGATGGGGATGAACGCGTCCGCGCGTGGGTCAACGACGGTGCCTGGGGTGGGAATGGGTTCTGCGCTGATGGTTGCGGGCCGGGAATGGGCAGACAGCAGCATGACCGGAGGGACGGCTGATGGGGCTGTCCTGAAGGCGCCCAGAATTGTGGAGAGCCGCTCAGTACTGCTTGATGCGGTTGGTGATCTCGGAGACCTGGTTGAAGATCTGACGCTGCTCCCCCATGAGAGCGCGGATCTTGCGGTCGGCGTGCATCACCGTGGTGTGGTCCTTGCCACCGAACTCAGCCCCGATCTTGGGCAGCGAGAGATCAGTCAGTTCACGACACAGATACATGGCGATCTGGCGAGCAGTGACGAGAGTCTGGGCGCGCGAGGTGCCCAGCAGGTCGTCAGTGGAAATGTCGAAGTAGCTGGCCGTCTCGGCGATGATTCGCTCGGGAGTCACCGGGGTCTCTCGTCCCTCCGGAATGAGGTCCTTGAGGACGACCTCGGCCAGCGAGGTGTCCACCGGCTGTTGGTTGAGGCTGGCGAAGGCCGTCACCCGGATGAGGGCGCCTTCGAGCTCACGAATGTTGGTCTGGATGCGGCTGGCGATGAACTCCAGCACATCCGGCTCGACCTCGATCTTCTCGGCCGCAACCTTGCGTCGCAGGATGGCGATTCGGGTCTCCAGGTCCGGAGGCTGAATGTCGGTCAACAGACCCCACTCGAATCGGCTGCGCAGGCGGGGCTCGAGGGCCTCCAACAGTTTCGGCGGCCGATCGGAGGTCATGACGATTTGCTTCTGGGCGTTGTGGAGGGTGTTGAAGGTGTGGAAGAACTCCTCCTGGGTCTGGATCTTCGACTCCAGGAACTGGATGTCGTCGACCAGCAGGACGTCAACGTCGCGGTAGGAGCGACGGAATTCCCTGGTGCGGTTGGTGCCGATGGCGTTGATGAAGTCGTTGGTGAGTTCCTCGGTGGAGACATACTTCACCTTGACGTTGTCGTAGTACGACATCACGTAGCGACCGATGGCGTGCAGCAGGTGGGTCTTGCCCAGTCCGGAGCCGCCATAGACGAGCAGCGGGTTGTACGACTTGCCGGGAGCCTCGGCGACGGCGACGGCAGCCGCGTGGGCGAACCGGTTGGAAGCGCCGATGACGAAGGAGTCGAAGGTGTACTTGGGATTGAGCCGGGTGCCCTCGTCATCATCGACACTGGGGGTCGGCTGGGTGGAGGGTTCAGTCGCTCCGACGGTGACCTTGGGAACGAATTGGGCCGGTGGGACGGGAGCCTCTTCCTCCTCGTCGTCATGTTCGGGGGCACCGAGGGCCAACTCCAGATCGGGGTCGATGGTGATGGCGAGATGGATGCCCTTGTGGAACTGGTCGGAGAGGAGTTCCTCGAGCTCATGCCGCATCTTGGACTCGACGCGTTCACGGGCGAACTCGTTGGGGACGGCGATCATGACGGTCGAGCCGTGCATCGTCACCGGTGTGGTGTTGGACAACCACGCCCGGTTGGGTTTGGAGACCTTCTTGAGGATTTCGTCCCAGGCCGCGTTGAGTGCTTCGGTGGGATCACTGTCAGCCGGCTGCGAACTCATCGGTGGGGGCAGCACGGCGTCCGGATGGATCGGCGCGGGACGGGGGTGGTCGGCGTCGCCGAACGGGGTGTCGGACATTCCACCACCTGTTCCCTAGAAGTCGTCGAGAGTTGTCCACACAGTTTTCCACAACCCGTGTGTCAAGGCACCGGAGGGGCACCGCACTGTCGAACGCTAGTGAGTCACGGGTCCATCCGCAACCGGTTTGAGTGGCTTGTCAAGCGGGTCAGAGGACTACATGACTGTGGTTTCATGGGTGTTGTTCGATGACTACTCGTTGCGAGATTGTCAGTTTGCCGATGACGGGGTCGACAACGTACAGTTGTCCGGTCGCTGTCTTCAGCGTCCACTTCCCCTGCGCCCATCCGGGCGCCCCGGACACATGGGACCGGCTCGTGTCGATCCCCCGGGTGATCCCCGAGACACAAGGGAGAACATCCCCGTGAAGCGCACTTTCCAGCCCAGCAATCGTCGTCGTGCCCGTAACCACGGTTTCCGTTCCCGCATGAGCACCCGCGCCGGCCGCGGCATCCTCGCCGCTCGTCGTCGCAAGGGTCGCGCCAAGCTGTCGGCCTGAGTCCCCATGCTGCCCGCCCGGTCGCGGATGCACCGTCCCGGTGACTTCCGCGCCGCGGTCCGCGGGGGCGTCAGATCAGGCCGTCCTACTCTCGTCGTCCACGCTGGACGATGTGCACAGGCTCAGCCCGATCCGACCGACATCACCGAGTTGTCCACAGCCACTGTGGACAACTGTGGTACCGGTGGTCTATCAGCGTCCGACGGACCGATCACTTCCCGATCCGAGCTTGCGCCCCGGGTCGGTTTTGTCGTCTCCAAGACCGTGGGTAATGCCGTCACCCGCAATCGTGTGAAGCGGCGCCTGCGGCACCTGTGTCGTCCCCTCGTCGACGAACTCGCGGACGGCACCGTCGTCGTCGTGCGGGCTCTGCCGACTGCCGCAACCGAACCGGGTCGAGTCGCGAAGGATCTCGACGGCGCATGGCACCAGGCACTGCGGAAACTTCGATGATGGCTGCAGCGGTACCGGCACGGCGACCGGATCACAGCAGTGGCGTGTGGGGCACGCTGCGGCGGGTTCGTCCCCTCACGTGGCTGGCCATTGGCTTCGTCAAAGGCTGGCGTGCCTTCATCTCGCCGCTTTACGGAGACGTCTGCAAGTATGAGCCGAGCTGTTCCGCCTACGGTCTGCGAGCCCTGAAGGTGCACGGAGTGTTCCGGGCGACGCCGATGATCATCTGGCGGATCCTGCGATGCAACCCATGGTCCAACGGCGGGTACGACCCAGTGCCGGGCACCCCCGAGGCGAGGCAATGGCGTGAACTCCACCCCGAGCTCGCGCGCTCCACAAAGAAACCGACCGATGACCTGACGGGTGATGACCCGAGGGATCGCGGATCGGTCCCACGAACCATCCCCGGACACACCGATCCGGGGAGTACCCACATGGGTACCCCTTCCCACACCCGAGGTGAGAACTGATGCTCAACCCGCTGGTCATACTCGGCCTGGGCGGCGCCCTCCATGCGATGGGTCACGCCATCATGGTGCCGCTGTACTGGGCGGTGTCCGGCCTGCTCGTCCTCTTCCACTACCTGTGGTCGCCACTGTTCGGTCGCGACTCTGGCGTGTCGTGGACGTTGGCCATCGTCTGTCTGACGATCTTCATCCGGCTGCTATTGGTGCCGCTGTTCGTCAGGCAGATCAACTCTGCGCGATCGATGCAGCTCATCCAGCCGAAGATGAAGGCCATCCAGGAGAAGTACGGCGACGACCGGGAACGTGCCGGCCAGGAGATGATGAACCTCTACCGCGAGGAAGGGGTCAACCCGGCAGCGTCCTGTCTCCCCGTGTTGCTGCAGATGCCGATCTTCCTGGCCCTGTTCCGCGTGCTCGACGGCGCCTCCCGCGGTATCGCCCGCGGTCACTTCTTCACCGAGAATCCGGGGCTCATGGAGTCCCTGCAGCACGCCAAGTTCTTCGGCGCCGAGCTGGCCGGTCGCTTCCTGCCGATGAACGACGGCTTCGGCGGCACCCAGGTCGTCGCCCTGGTCCTCATCATCATCATGGTGGCGACGCTGTTCTACACCCAGCTTCAGCTGATGCGGAAGAACATGCCGCCGGAGTCCCTGACCGGCCCGATGGCACAGCAGCAGAAGATGATGATTTACCTCTTCCCGCTGATGTACCTGTTCTCCGGTGTGAGCTTCCCGATCGGCGTCATGCTCTACTGGTGCACCTCGAACCTGTGGACTCTCGGTCAGCAGGAGATCCTCATTCGTAACAACCCGACGCCGAACACCCCGGCCTACATCGACTGGCGTGAGCGCATGATCGCCAAGGGTAAGGATCCCGACGAGATCGAGCGTGCCCGTCGTGAGAAGCGTCGCCGCAAGGTCGTCGCTCCCACTCCGGTGGCAACTGCTGAGGATGGCGAGAAGCCGATGGTTGCCCGTCAGGGTGTCACCCGTCAGACGGTACGCAAGGACGCCAGTGGTGGCCGTCAGGTCGTCCGTCGTCAGCAGCCGGCCAAGCAGACGCGAGCCCAACGCAAGAAGTGAGGCCGGGCCCCGGACCCGTCATGAACCATTCCACTGACCAGTATGACTGGTTGATTTTGAGAGGTAACGAACAACGATGAGCGAGAGCAGCGAGCGCATCGAGGAGCTCGACGTCGATCAGGTTGAGAACCATGGCAATATCGATGTCGAGGAGATTGAGGACGACGACGTCGACCTCGAGTCAGGGGATGACGTCGAGGACGATGAAGAGAGTGACGACGAGCAGTCTGGTGACCCTCTGGATGAGGAGGGTGACATTGCCGCCGACTACCTCGAGGAGCTCCTCGACATTGCCGACCTGGATGGTGACATCGACACCTATGTGGAGAGCGGGCGAGCCCACATCTCCATCGTCACGGATTCCCAGACCCTCGTCGGCAAGGACGGCCAGGTTCTGGAGGCCCTGCAAGAGCTGTCCCGCTTGGCCGTCATGACCGAGGTCGGGCATCGCTCCCGCCTCATGCTCGACATTGCCGGATACCGGGAGTCGCGTCGCAAGGAGCTAGTGGCCCTGGCAACTGAGGCAGTTCAGTCGGTCAAGGAGTCCGGTGAGCCGGCTCACCTGGCTCCCATGAACCCCTTCGAGCGCAAGATCGTGCATGACGCGGTTGCGGCCGCGGGGCTCGTCAGCGAGTCCGAGGGTGTCGAGCCCAAGCGTCACGTGGTCATCACGCAGGAGCAGTGACGCATACTTAGTCGAGTCACAAGCGTGGAGCCTGGTGGGTGTGATGCCCGCCGGGCTCTCTCGTTGTGCACGGACCCCTACGTCTCCGTACCTTCTTCCACTGCACGTTGCCCACGTTTTTCCGAGATGACCACGGTCGCCCATCCCTGCTGACGTGAGGAGTGGTCCCGGGGCTGAGCCGATCAAGCCGTCAGACGTGGCTGTCATCTTTGATGAGGGGATTATTCCGACGTTATAGTCGGAAGAGTGACGATTTCCGTTCGCCCCATTTCCGTCCCTATCATGCTCGAGTTCATTGCGGCCCGAGGGTCAGCTTCTTTCTTGCAGACCCCGGCATGGGCGCGGGTGAAGTCGGAGTGGCGAGGTGAACGGATCGGGTTCTACGACGGTGACGAGCTCACCGGTGTTGGATTGATCCTCTACCGCAAGCTCCCCAAGCTGCCTCGTCACCTGGCCTATCTGCCGGAAGGACCGGTCCTCGACTGGTCCCGCGACGACATCGCCGGGCACTTTGACGCCCTGGTTGCCCACGTCAAGAAACGCCAAGCTTTCGCCGTGCGTATCGGGCCGGCCGTCGTGCACCATATCTGGGGTACCAAGACGATCAAGGACGCCATCGCCGACGACAACGTCACCTCACTGACTGAGGTGGAACCGGACGTCACGACCCCTGAGGGTGAGCGCGTCATGTCGGTGCTTAAGCAGGGCGGATGGGTGACTGACGAGAGTGGCCACGGATTCGCCGCCGGACAGCCGCAGTTCAACTTCCAGCTTCCGTTACGCCACGAGGATGGCACTCAGAAGACTGAGAACGAGCTCCTCAAGGGTATGAATCAGCTGTGGCGTCGCAACATCAAGAAAGCCAACAAGCTTGGCGTCGAGGTCAAGCTCGGAACCCGTGAAGACTTGCCGCGATTCCACGAGGTCTACCTGGAGACCGCCGAGCGTGATGGGTTCACGGGACGTCCGCTGGAGTACTTCGAGCACATGTGGGACGTTCTGAATGCTGAGGAAGAGGGTCGCATGAAGGTCTTCCTCGCCGAGCATGAAGGAGATCTCGTCGCCTCGACGACCTTCGTCACCGTTGGTGAGCACGCCTGGTACTCCTATGGCGCATCGACCACGGCCAAGCGTGAGGTGCGTGGATCCAACGCCATTCAGTGGGCCATGATTCGTACCGCCAATGAAGCGGGATGCGCTGTGTACGACATGCGTGGCATCGTCGCCGGTGTTGGTGCTGATGATCCGGAGATCGGACTTATCCAGTTCAAGGTGGGCAGCGGTGGCCAGGCGGTGGCCTTCCCCGGCGAGTGGGACAAGCCGATCAACCCCATCCTTTACAAGGCTTTTGACTTCTACATGAAGAGACGCTGACATGCTCAAACTCACTGTTGATGCGGAACGCTGGCACAGTCACGTGGCGGCATTCGTTGATTCCTGCCCGGGAATCGTGCCTGTGACCAAGGGAAATGGATACGGATTCGGACACGCATTGACGGTGCAGGAGTCGCAGCGCCTCGGTGTCGGCATCATTGCCGTTGGCGTGGCCCAAGAGGTGGTGTCGGTCCGTGAGCATGGCTGGGACAAGGAGGTTGTCGTCCTCAACCCGTGGCGACCCGGTGACGAGGTGGCCACTGAGCTGTTGAGCGATTCCAAGGTCATCACGACGATCTCGAGGGCTGAAGACGTGGCCGCTGTGCGTGAGATTGCGCCGGGCGCACCCATCCTCGTCGAGGTGGAGACCTCCATGCATCGCCACGGTGTGCGCGCAGATGAAGTCGCGGCACTGGATCTTGACGGTTTGAACGTGCGTGGATGGACGATTCACCTTCCGTCAGGGGCAGCACTCGATGAAGGTCGCGAGATGGCGCGGATCGTCAAGCGTCATCCGTTGGCCTCACGCGGTATCTGGTTCTCCCATCTCGGCCTTGACGACTACAAGACGCTGTCGAAGGAACTTGACGTCCCGGTGCGGATGCGTGTCGGGACCCGGCTGTGGCTGGGTGACGTCGACGCTTACCGGGTGACGGGAACGGTTCTGGACATCCACTGGCTGCCCAAGGGAACACCGGTTGGTTATCACCGAATCAAGACCCGTGCTGACGGATACATTGTCGTGGTATCGGGAGGAACGGCCCATGGCGTTGCCTTGTCGGCGCCGATCTCTGCCGGGTCCTTGCGGCAATGGCTCATCCCGGGGGCTGAGGCTCTGCAGCAGATGGTGGGACGGGTGACGAGCCCGTTCACCATTGCTGGACGGCGCCCGGTCTTCGCAGAGCCTCCCCACATGCATTCCTCGATGGTCTTCATCGGAGGTCCCGGAGAGCCCGCCCAGGTTGGCGACGAGGTGCCGGTGAACGTCCGTATGACGACGGCGACCTTCGATGAGATTCGCGTGAAGTGATATGCGGGGGCCGCACGTCCCTGGCGTGTGTGCTGTCTCTGCACGCTGCTGAGTGCTGAGCGCTCTGCGAGCGGTGTGATGATAAGCCATGAGTGGCAGGGGGCTGGTGGCTGTGTGGCGAGGGGCAAGGCTTTGCCGCGCCTGTGTGGCTTTGTGTGAGCTGTGTTGGCGGGAGTTTGTGAAGCGTGTGGTTGTCGATGCCTATGTTGAGTTCGAACCGGATCTGTGATGGGGTCACTCCCCTCTTGTCATCCGTTGGCGTGCGTGTGACGCTGCTAGTCGTGCGGTGTAGGTGGTGACCGTGCGGAGGGTCCTGCTGGCCATCCGGTCCGCGACGCCTGAGAGAGGTGGGGAAAGGTGCGGATGCGTGGACTGCGGGTTCTTGCCTGGGGACGAGGATTTCCGACGCCATAGTTATTAATCCATATATCGACAAAGCTATATATGGCTGGAGCTGTTCCACGTGGAACATCGGAGCTTGTGAAGGGTTTCGTCGGCCTGAAGCGTGATTGCTGGTAGAAGCTCCCGCTGCGGTCGTTCGCACTTCGACGCCTTGGGTCTTGCTGGATTGTGTGCTGCTTCAGTCGGATGTGGATGAGTCGGCGCTGTGTTGTGGGGGAAGTCGTATGTGACCCGTTATACCTCCCGCGGAGTCTCAGTTTGTCGTCATGCCATGGCCTGAGCGTTGCTGATCCTTCGAGGCTGGAGATCGCGTGACGATCTAACCGATCTGATATCCGAAATGGCATTCGAGAATGTCGTGGTGAGGCTGTTGGCTGGCGGCACGACACTGGCGAGATTGCATGTTGACCGTACACATCGACGGACGGTGTATTCAGAACTTGAGTCTTAATGACTCAAGATTAGGGTCATTATTCCGTTGTGCTGGAGCTTTGTGCTCGAAGCTAGCGAAATGGGGCACTGAACCACATGACTGGAATTGCGTTGTGTACAAGTTGTTGAATACCAACGGTATCTCGCAAGTGAGGAGACTGGTCGGCTGACTAATCAGATGAACCTTGATGGGTGGAGGCTGCGAGCGACATAGGACCCACAGGGCCCGAGTGTGCACGGGACCTCACTCGCCAAGTGTCTTTGCTGTAGTTGCGCGCCCGACTCTAGGCTTGACAGGTTGATCATGGGATGGATACCACTTGGGAGTGGACAGCTTCGCAACCACTCCCCCCGCCCTCTATGGCACAGCAGTCAATGTTGAAGCGCCATGATGACATGCCAGGGGATGAAGACGGGGAGAGCTATCCGGCACATGTCCTTCGAATTCGATGCTGAATGTTTGTGATCATGCGTGGCCTGATACCTGTCGACGTGATCATGGGCGCGGTCAGGGTTCACCAGCTATGCCCAGTGTTTCATCGGTGGCTGGGTCAGCGTTATTGGGTAGTTCTTAGTCCGAAGAGATCTGGACGATGAAAGGTTCGAGGAGAGGAACAAAGACCCCCAGAACATCATGTGGCCGAGATACCGGAGGGGTGACCGGAGGGTTGGGATGGGCCTTGTCAGGCATGGTGATGGCTGGCGCCAGTGGGATCGGCAGGTCGCGAGGACTCCGAAGGCGACGACCGGGGTACCTGAGGAATGGTGAATGAGGGAGCCTCCTCACTGTATGCAGACATGGCAGGATGTTTGGCATGACCGAGGTGACGGACGACACGATAGCCGAACGACTTTATGGCGACAGCTATAAAATAATTAAACGATATGTCGATATATTGGCTAATCGAGGAGTCGAGTGGGGATTGATTGGACCTCGCGAGGTCGACAGATTGTGGGAGCGCCACATCCTCAACAGTGCGGCCTTGGAAAGCCTGATTCCGCAAGGATCGAGAGTCGCTGACGTCGGGAGTGGTGCAGGATTACCTGGTATTCCACTGGCGGTTTTGCGACCGGACTTGGAGATGACCCTCGTCGAGCCGATGCTGCGACGGTCCAACTTTTTGACCGAAGTCGTAGATGAGCTTGGCTTGGGTGATCGGGTGACGATTGTGCGAGACCGGGCCGAGGATGCAGGTATTTCGGTTGACGTCGTCGTGTCCCGAGCGGTTGCGAAGTTGGCGACCCTTGTCGGATGGACGGCTGGCTTGTTCGGACAGACTGGTTGTCTTCTGGCATTGAAGGGGCAGTCTGCTGAGGAAGAAGTGGCCAAAGCGAAGAAGGAGCTTTCCAAGCGCCATCTGTCTGCAGAGGTGCTTCTCGTTCGTGCCGATCCATCGTCGGAAGTGACGCGCGCAGTGCGCGTCCGTCGGTCTGAATCTGCGTGAGAAGTCGCAGGCTTCGCGGGCGAGAATCCAAATCGAGATTCCTGACGAAGGTGTGCGTGATCGCTATCTGACTAGGTGAGATGACAACTCGGATGTCGCCGAATGCTCTCATGACAACTGAGTCAAGGTTGTCCATCCTGTGCTGGCATCAGGATGACCGTTGGTTCGCGAGGCGGTGGCGGGATACACCAGGAGCGGGTGCTCGTTAGCAGACTGTGACCGTTATGTGGTGAGAGATGGTGAACTCAATGGCGTGTGAGTGACGATGACAGTATTTGGGTTCACGGCGAGGACCGTATGTGAACGACAGTGCCGTCATAGCGTAGTTGGTACCGCGAACGTAGTTGGAGTTTGTAGGTGTATGACTGTGATTTTGGAAGGGGCCGCTGGAGTCTGGGTCGATGAGGCGCTTTGCCGGCTGCGTTGCTAGGGCGATCCGGCAGTTCGATCCAACCTGAGCGAGATGGAATGGCGGTGTTTCACGTGAAACACCAATCCAGGCGTGGCGTTGACGCCATCTCCCAGGCGATCCGACGGTATTGATCGACATGGCTTTGCCAATACGTACCGAGCGACGAACCTTGGTCTCCTCCCTAGTAACTCCTGTCACTGTTCCCACTGGCGTCACCAACACCACCACGACCATCGGTGCCATCCTGAGCCGGTACTGTGCCGTCCAACATTGTTGGCGAGGTTGCCGCTCACATCACCCAGCACAGTGCTGACCAACGCTATTGGTGCCGCGTCGACGGACGTCAACAACACCGTGTTGAACGAGGTCGCGGCACTGTCTGCCGGTATGTAGCCAGATTCGTTCCCGTCGATCGCATCGCCTTCAGAGGGGATGTTGGAGGCAGATAGCCACGGCAGTGCACGAAAACGACCTGTTCGACAGCCTCACCAGCCGGAGCAATCAACTCAACAGCTGGGACGTCAGGCTCATCGAGCAGCCGAACTGCTAGCCCGTATTCGACGGAGCATCCTTACAGGGCGGAATCTCGAGCAGTCCAAGGAATGTGATCATGGGCCATTGGCTCTCGGGACGATGGCATCTTGGATTCGTTGGTGATGTCGCGAAACCGTAGGTAGCGGCCGTCGTCATGGCAGTCCGGGTGGAGGAATGAGTGCAGGCCGGACTGTCCGCTTGGCAGGACGATGTACATTCCCACGACGTGGTTATAAAGAGAGGCAATCCGCCTGAGGGTACCTGTCGCACGATGTAGCCTATGACGAGTTTCAGCAGTGACGAGTCGCGATCCGGGGTTGTCGGACAGAACGGTTCGACGGCTTTTCAGCCGGTATGTTCTTGAGCTATCGCCTATGGTCTAGTTATCCACCAGGAGTATGGGGTTATCCACAGGTGCCCATGGTGAAGATGAGTAGTTATCCACAGGTGGGGAAATGTCTCTGGTTCTGGCGGATGTGCCCGGTAGAGTGACCAAGCGACGGTGTTTCACGTGAAACGTCACTCCCGCTCGCAACGGAAAGGATGCGCATGACCGACGAGGTCCCCATCTATGACGGAGCACCTAAGCGGGCGGCCTTTGATGGGCCCGAGGTGCCTGACGCAGAGGATACGGCAGCCGACCGTGCTGATGGCTCGACGGCATCTGCTGTGCCATTGACACTCCCCCGTCCCACCGGACCCGCCACGATCGTTGTAGCCAATCAGAAGGGCGGAGTAGGGAAGACCACCACAGCAATCAATTTTGCCGTCGCTTTGGCCATGAGTGGTCTAAAAGTGCTCGTCATCGATACCGACCCCCAGGGCAACGCATCGACAGCTCTTGGGATCGACCACGAGGCAGGTACACCGGGAACGTACGAGGTCCTCATTGATGAGGAGGATATTGCCCTCGTCGCCAAGGAGAGCCCGGAGGCGCCCGGTCTCGAAGTCGTACCGGCTACGATTGATCTTTCCGGAGCAGAGCTCCAACTTGTTGATGTGAAGGGGCGGGAGCGCCGCTTACGGAAAGCGCTGCGTAAGTATCTCAAGACTCACGAGGTCGACTACGTTATTCTCGACTGCCCGCCGTCTCTCGGCCTGCTGACCCTTAATGCACTCGTCGCTGCAGACGAGGTTTTGCTCCCTATCCAATGTGAGTATTACGCCCTTGAAGGCGTTACTCAGCTCATGCGCACCATTGACGCTGTCCGTCGTGCGATGAACAAGGATCTCCGCCTTGGGTCGATACTTATGACGATGTTTGACGGCAGGACCAGGTTGTCCACGCAGGTGGATGAGGAGGTCCGGACCCACTTTGCACGCGAAACGATGAAGGCGCGGATTCCGCGGTCCGTCCGTGTGTCGGAAGCGCCAAGCTACAGCCGTAGTGTTCTGACCTACGAGCCGAAGTCCGCCGGCGCCGTCGCATACCGGGAGGCGGCAGCAGAATTCGCCAAGCGACACGCGCCTGTCTCGGATTCCAGTAAGCATGGCGGAGACTCGCCTGTTGATACCTCCGAGACGAAGGAGTTGTGACTGTGGGAGCAAAACACAGCGGACTGGGCCGCGGTTTTGGGGAGTTCTTCCAGAGGACTGATCTCGATGACGATGATGACGACATCCCCGAGGAGGAGGGAGACTTCGCGGACGCCGCTGCGGAAGATAGAGTCCAAGGATCACGATTCGCGCTCATTGATGTTGACAAGGTCCGGCCAAATGGCCAACAGCCACGCAAAATCTTTGACGACGATGGCCTGACGGAGCTGACAGAATCGATCAAGACGGTGGGCGTTTTGCAGCCTGTGGTTGTCACGCCTGTTGACGATGGATATGAGCTCGTCATGGGTGAGCGGCGGTGGCGTGCGACCCGTCAGGCTGGTCTGACGACTATTCCCGCGATCGTACGTACGACAGCGAGCCAGGACATGCTTCGAGATGCTCTTCTCGAGAACCTCCATCGCGTCCAGCTCAATCCGTTGGAAGAAGCCGCGGCGTACGAGCAAATGCTCAATGATTTTGGTTGTACTCAGGACGAGCTGTCTGAGCGAGTTCAGCGCTCTCGCTCGCAAATTGCCAATTCGATCCGCCTGTTGAAGCTGAGTTCAGGTGTTCAGAAGCGACTCCTCGAGGGTGATATCACCGCTGGGCACGCGCGTCCCCTCTTGTCGCTGGATGATCCAGACCTCCAGAGCAAGATAGCCGATCGCATTGTCTCGGAAGGCTTGTCAGTACGCGCCACAGAAGAACTCGTTCGGCAGACACTGGATGACACCACCGAGGTCAAGCCGCATCAGCGCAAGAAGCCTGGGAGGGACACGGAGGCGATGAAGTTGGGAGATGAGCTGTCCCAGCGTTTCCGGACGGCGGTGAAGGTGAAGCGTCGCAACGGTCGGGGCACGATCACGATGGCATTCAGCGATGATGACGAGTTAGAGCGACTTATCGATATATTGTCAAAGTGATAATCACATGACGAATGTCCCTGGCTGATGCTGAAGCGGTGGCCAGGGACATTGTCATGGGTGATTGGTGATCAGGGGATTTGAGTCCACACGACTGGCGAAGGCCTCCCATGCTTCGAGGAGCTACGGGCAGTTGATGGCATGTCCAGGCCCCTGGGCTCGCTGTGGTTGAGCTCTTGGGGGCATCGACTCACGTAGCCTCCGAAACGGAAGCCGCGTCACTTAGCGGGTACTTCGTGGTGAGCCCAGTAGTCCTTTGCCTCGTCAATACGGCGGTCGACATCCTTACGGGCAAAATGCTCGGCAACGAAGGACAGAAACGGCACGGTTCCAGCGAGGGCAATGATGAGCAACCTCGTGAGCGGCCATCCTGCCTTGCGTCCCAAGATGTAGGCCGTGATGAGGAGAACGGGATAGAGCCATCCGTGAGAGACGCCGACGATATTGACCATGGTCGGCCTTCCGGCCGCGTACTTCAGTGGCATTGCGACACACACCAGGACGACCAAGAAGGTGCCCACGAGATAGGCCATGACTCGGTAGACGATCAAGGCTTTGCGTACCCCAGAGATGTCGTCAGGTTCGATCCACGGCTCTGTTTCGGCGTCAGCAGCGCTCCCAGTCGAACCGGGGTTGGACCCATGATCGTGGGCACTGCCACGCACGTCACTCGTGTCTATTGCCTCGCTTGTTGAAGAGGCAGCGTAGAAGTCGTCGCTGGTCACGTCGTCGCAATGTTGCACGTGAAACAGAGTACTGATGCCGGCCAACCGGCTCTGAACCGGCCACCAGTCAATCCTTGTGTTTCCCCGCTGCTCTGGTGAAGGCAATGGACATAGCGATCGTGAAGATCGCAAACACCCACCATTGAAGGGCATAACCACGATTGCGTTCGCCGCCATCTCCCTTGGGAAGCACGGGCTGGGCAGGGGACAGACCTTGGGCACGAGCATCTTGCTCGATGAGGGTCAGTGTTGCCGGCACCAATGGTTGCGGCCACGTCTGGGTCAGCACCTCCAATCGAAGCGACGGCAGCACAGCCGCCGGCATCTGTGGGTTGCGGTGCTCGTCGGACTCCGAAGCAGCCAGGACACCCGTGAGTGTGACGGTGCCCGAGGGAGCTGAGGGAATTTCTTGACCCTTGGAAATCTGGCCTCTGACGACAGCGATCGTCTCACCTGAGGTGAGACGCATTCCCTCGACGGCTCTGACAGGCCATGATGTCCCCACCATTGTGCTGGTCGATGGCTTGAAGGTGCCGGTGATCCTCACCCGACGCCCGTACTGGGCCATGACGTCAGCTCGTTTGGGAGCTTTGTTCCACGTGATGACAGGCTGATCTATACGGGCTTGGGTGGAATTGTTCTGCTGGGACTCGAAGACATTCATCTGCCACAGGCCGAGGACGACCATCACCCCGGCCAGCACTGTGCCGATCAGCATGATCAGCGTCTGCTTGACACGAATAGCAGAGCTGGATCGTGAAGTCGTGCTGTGCTCAACCATGGTTACGGGCGACGTCGTCGACAAGCTGCGAACACACCTCGCCGAGATCCAGGCCAGCAGCTTCCATGGCCACGGGGACAAGGGACGTTGCCGTCATGCCGGGAGCAGCGCCAGCCTCCAGGAACACCGGACGACCAGACTCATCGACGATGGCGTCCACGCGAGAAATGCCGGAGAAGTCCAGCACGCGCTGGACGATGCGGGCCATCTCAGTTGCAGCCTCGGCAGCCTCGTCACTGATGTCGGCGGGAGCCGTCAGACGGGTCTCGCCCCCGGTGTACATCGCCGAGTAGTCATAAACCCCGCCGACCGGACAAATCCCCACGGCAGGCAACACTCGCGTCCCCTCGGAGGTCGTGATCATGCCAATTGCCAGCTCAGTACCGGTGATGAACTCCTCGACGACTGCCATGTCGTCATACGCGTACGCATTGGCGATGGCTTGGGGGAAGTCTGCGGCATCGTCGACCTTCGTGACCCCCAAGCTCGAGCCTCCCCGAGCTGGTTTCACGATGACTGGAAGTCCGAACCGTTCCAAGATGGACCGGATGACGGTCCGAGCTCCAAGCTTTCGGAAAATGTCGTGGGGGAGAGCCGCCTGCTGCGGCGTGACGACACCCGCGGCAGCAACAGCTCGTGACGCAATGGACTTGTCGAAGGAAATACGGCAGGTTGCCGGTCCCGACCCCACATAGGGGATGCCCATGAGTTTGAGGACTTCAAGAAGGGCGCCGTTCTCTCCCAGGCCGCCATGCAGCATGGGGAAGACGACGGCTCCGTCGTTGGCACGTAGGGTCTCGATGAGGGAGGAGTCGATGTCGGCCTCGACGACCTCATGCCCGACTCGCCGCAGCGCCTGGGCAACGGTGCGACCTGACTTCAGAGAAATGTCGCGCTGGTGGCTGAGCCCCCCGGCGAGGACGACGACTGGTTGCAACATGGAACCATTCAACCAGCGTCATGACGATGATGGGGATACCGACCCTCCCGTGACAGCCAGACAGGGCACACAACCGCGGCCATACGCGGATTCTTCACATCGATTCGCAGATAAATCGACAAATCTCCGATTTCTCAGTCAGTGGCCAGGTGAACCTTGCGGTCCCATGAGTCATTGTCCGGTGAGCTGGACACGGCGTCGGACCCGGGGGCGAGACCCTCACAGACCGCGGAACCGTCCGTGCGGAATCAGGCGAGGTTTGGTCCAGGCCCAAGATCGCGGGAACGACTTCGACCATCAGCCAGCTCGAAGGTCTCGGCGATCTCGAGCTCCTCGCGCATCACACCGGCAAGCCTCTCGACTCCGACCTTGATCCGCTCAGGCGTCGGGTAACAGAAGGACAGCCGAATATTGCGCTGTCCCCGTCCGTCGGCGTAGAAAGCCGTTCCCGGGGTGTAGGCAACGAGCTTGGTGACGGCCCGAGGGAGCATAGCCGCCGAGTCGACCGCTCCAGGCATCGTCAACCAGACGAAGAATCCACCGGACGGACGAGTCCACGTCGTCCCCTCAGGCATGTGCTCGGCCAAGGAAGCCAACATGGTGTCGCGACGGATGCGGTACATGTCGATGAAGCTTCGGACCTGTCCGCGCCAGTCCCAGTGGGTCAGGTAGCTGGAAATGGCGAACTGGGAAAAGACCGGCGGGCACAAGGTCGCCGATTCCTGGGCGAGGACCAGCTTGTCGTGCACGAAGGTCGGGGCTAGCACCCACCCGACGCGAAACCCCGGAGCGAAGGTCTTGGAGAACGAGCCTAGGTAGACGACGTTCTCGGGATCCATCGACTTCAGGGTCGGCAAGGGATCCTCGTCAAGATTGAGTAGACCGTACGGATTGTCCTCGACCACGAGAAGGTCGAGCTCGTCTGCCATGGCCAGGATCTCACGTCGTCTCTCGGCCGACTGGGAGATTCCCGACGGGTTCGAGTGGTTGGGAATGGTGTAGAGGAACTTGACCGACTTGCCGTCACGACGGGCCGCCGTCACCTCCTCGCGCAGCGACTCCGGCACCAGGCCGCTGTCGTCCATGTCGACGTGGATGACCTCGGCCTCGTACGAGGCGAAGGTGTTGAGCGCTCCGACGTAGGACGGCGATTCCGCCATGATGACGTCACCCGGGTCGCAGAAGATTCGAGTCACGAGGTCGAGTCCTTGCTGGGACCCGCAGGTGACGGTGACGTCGTCGGGGTCAGCGATGAGACCTTCGACGGCCATGACCTCGCAGATGTGCTCGCGGATCTCCGGCTCGCCCTGGCCCGATCCGTACTGCATGACGACGGCACCGCGGGTGTCGACGAGCTCCTTCAACGACTCACCGACGACGTCGAGGGGAAGATCGGCGATGTTCGGCATGCCACCGGCCAGCGAGACGACTTCGGGACGGTTCGCCACCGCGAAGAGAGCCCGAACCGGGGAGGTCTTCAGACCGAGAGTGCGGATGGAGTAGCGATCATGGAACTTGTCGAAGGTGGTATCGACGCGACGGCTTGTGATGGCCTCGGCGGCTTTGGGAGCAGCAGCGGCAGCGGCATTGATGCGCACGTCGTCGGTCGAAGGGACAGGCTTCCTGATGATGTGGTCTGTGCTGCTCACCCTCCCACTGTGCCCCACCAATGCCTCGGAAATCTAGAATGACACTCGTACGAGTGTGGTCTATTTCACCCACAGGGCGTCACAGAAAGCCCTGTCGGTAGTGTTCACCGCCACAGGGCATGTTGGGGATCAACGGAGGAGGCATCGTGCGAGTCAGACACCTGACGACTCTGGCGAGGGAAGATGCCGCATCCCTTGGTGTTTCCGGAAATCTTCGTCCTTGGGGGATTGACGCCGACTCGTCCCTTCCTGACTGGGCTGACGCCGCATGCCGAGCCTGGGGGTTCTTCGGGGTCGCGAGCCGGCACGGAGACGAGGTCGACGGGATCATCCTGGTGGCACCCGAATCCTGTCTTCCCGTCGAACACCCGATGTCGAAAATTCCCCGTACACCCGGGGGAGCGGTTCTGGTGGGCTTCCTGCCTCATCGAAATGATGTTTCTTGGGGGCGAGTACGCACCTCGTTCCTGGCAGCACGCCTGAACGGGTCGGTTCCGGTCATCGAGGCCAGTGCTGTCGTCGGACCATGGGTTGATCGGCGGCTTGCGCCGGTGACCTGGTTGGAGTCGTGGGGATTCCAGGAGGCCGACCCCATGTGCGCGGGGCCCGTTCGACGGATGAGGCTGGATCTGCGTAGGTCAGTCAAGACCGAGGAGACGTGGGCGGAACGCTTGTTCGGGTGGCTGCGTGGTAACGGACTTGCTCCAGCTGACGTCGGTCGATTGCGATGGCCGACGGGTTCAGTGCGCCATGATCACGAACCGCCGGCGACTTTTATTCAGACCAGGACGCAGTCTCCGCAGCAGGCCATTCGCGAGCCGCTCACCTGATAGTAGAGACAGCAACTACGTCGATGGAACCCTGGACCAGCAGTAATACCAGGGCGAGGGTCGACCATGATCAACAACTCGGTCGCAGCGTCGATGGCGGCCTGGCGTAGATCAGGACGGCAGCGGGAAATCATGACCACCGACGTGCTCACGGCCGACGCGAGGTTGTCGCGAGCAATAATTTTGCTCAGCCCGGCCACGATGAAAGCATCCGTGATCCTCTCCACTGCCGAGTCGGTGATTTTCGCCGATCCTGGTTTCCAGGCCACTGACACCGGAATCGGAGCCTGAAGCACATCCTGGAACCAGAGATCCTCCAGGCGGGGGAAAATGACATCGTGGCCCAGAGCCCGTGCTGTCACCACTGGCACGACGAGCCTGGCGACAATTCCCAACTGAGTGGCGGACAAGGCGACCCGACGGGGAACTGGACCGGGAGCTGCGGCGACATCGTGACCGTGACCGGCCCTTCCCTCGTGGCGTTGGGCCAGCAGGGCCTCGTGGGTGTGGTTGATGCGACGGTCCATGACCTCGGGCGTCACCAGTTGGGTAGCGGGAAGCCAGGAATTGGCGGGGGCCTCGTTGGATCGGTGGTTTTCGACACTGACCCACTCGTCGAAACCCGCTGCAGTCAGATCGATGATGTCCACGCACCCATGGTGCTTCCCCCACGGTGGCAGGAGCAGCTGAATTGGGATTTTTGGACCCGGGGCGTCGGTAAAACGCTGATCCTTCGCAGCGAGCGGGGTTGGTGACAGGCACACGACAACCTTCCGGGGACAGTCACCAGGATCCGGGTGCAAAAGCTCCATCTCGGACAGGGCTGAGGCACTCGGATGCGTCGATCCTTGGCGAGGCGGGGATTTTGCCACCATGAGGAGGGCGGCTGTGGAAGACCCCGCAGGGAGAGATCGGTCCCGGGTGACATCACCCGGGACCGTCAATCTCAGCGGAAGTTGACCTGCCGTCCGAGGGTTCCCACCAATTGCTGGCGGTATTCCTCACTGACGGCCCGGTCGTGGAAGCCACGGACGTGATCCAGGCGAGCCTGGACGTCAATCTCCTCGCAGGCGGCGGCGTTGCGCGGGTCAGCCATGAACTCCTCGAGTTGTGCGATGCCCCTCTCGGAGCGTCGGACGTCCTCGGCCTGCTTGGCGTCGAGGCGCTCGGCATACCAGTCAGAGGCCAGCACGGACTCATGGGTGAACATTTCTCTCAACTCGGGATCGTCCAGGGTCCAGCCCTCCGAACAGGTCCCGTTGGCCATGACCTCGAGCAGGGCCCGAATCGGCGGCACGGCCAGTGAGATCGTCCCGTCGTCGAAGTAGGCCTTGGCCACCCGGGCGTGAGTCATCGAGATCGTCCGCACCGAATCAGCGAAGATCTCGGCGTCCTGCAGCTCCGGACGCAGCATCTCCGGGGTGAAAACCGTATCGGGGTGCAGGAAAATGCGGCCGAAGTAGGCGCGCATGAACTTCTCGGTCATGCGGTAGCCCAGACGGGAAGCGAGAATGAGCTCGCCGTCCTTCTCGAAGTCCTCCATCTTCTCCAGGTACCCGCCCTCGATGAGGGTCTTGGCATCCCTCTCCGTCGGCGACATCCGGGAGAAGATTTCCGGAACGAGCAGGGAGATGTCGTGGGCCACCTCGACGTTGGGCCCGATGAACCCGGCCGAGGACAGCCAGCCGTCGTAACCCGACAGCACGAAGGACAGGAAGGAGGAGTTGAGGTCAAAGACCGCCGGCAGGGCATTGAACGGAGCCTTCGTCAGCGCCCCCTCCGAACCGGCACCCGTCGTCGAGGGGCTCTTGCCGGTCATGGAGGAGATGAACTCCATGAACAGCTCCGGCAGCTCCATGTAGTGCAGTGGGTTGTAGGCGCACAGAGCCGGAATCTTGTCCTCCGGCGGGTTGTTGCGCCGTCCAGCGGCGACGATGTCGACCGGGAGCGGTAGTGGCTCGTTGACCCGACGGCCGTGATACAGGTGGCTGGCCAGGTTCGCGATGGCCGTCTCGCGCGGCTTCGCGATGTCGGGACGAATCTGCAGGTAACGCGGGTTACGCGACCGCACCCCGTCGATGAGGCGCGGATCAGCACTGGAGACGATGTACTTCGGTTCCTCGGAAGGATCGGAGTCGGCGAAATTCGACAGGAACGTGCGCATCGGCTTGGTGAACTTCGAGAAGGTCACCACGTCGTCACGCATCGCCGTGACGTCCTCGCGAGTCAGCGGCTGATAATTCGAGATGAACAGGCCACGCTCACTCATGTCGCGCTCGGTCTGGGTGTCATAGCCACGGTGAATGGCGTCGTCAGGACGCTGGAAGAGGAGAGCCTCGCAGTTGGCGACGACCTTGCGCGACAGGCCCTCTGGACCGGTGACCATGCCAGGAGAGGTGACGATGGAGGCCGTCATGTCGTCCTCGGTCTGGACCTTGATAGCCGGGGCGTAGTCGTGGCGCAGGGTGAACAAACGCCAGGAACCGTCGGGCTGGAAACCGACGCGAGCCATGCTCACTAGGATCTTCTGGCCGTCGAGTCGCACCATGTTGCCGTGCCGACCATTCGTCGGCGCGACGGTGAAGTGGGAGCGCCAGTCGTCACCCCATTCCGGCTTGTAGTAGCGCTTGATGGTGAAGACGAGCTCCTTGCGGAACGACGGGATGGAGTTGATCCAGTCGTTGTACCAATCGGTGAAGTCCGAGGACGGAGTCAGCAGCTTGATGACCGACCCGACAGAACGCTCCGCCGACAGGATCGGACGGTGATCCTTGCCGTTGAGCTCGGGATCGGCGAATCGGGTCGAGAAGTCCCGATGCAGGATGTCCTCGACGGCATCCATGTCGGCCTCGAAGTCCGGGACGTAGGCGTTGCCCTGCAGGAAGGTGTCCGAGATCGCCTTGGAGATCTCCGACTTGCCGCCACCGGAGACGGTGCAGCACTTGTGCAGGGTAGTCGACTCACCGTAGGTGCCCTTGAGGTACCACTGGTCGTCGGCCTCGTTGTGGATCATCGTCATGCGGTAGCCGTCAGGGGAGAGGTACTCGGTGTCGGCCCGCATCGGGATGGACTGTGCACCGTCATCCCAGGAAACGGTGCCATCCCGCAGGCTGAACTTAGTCCCGCCGGGCACCAGCAGGACGTTGTCGATGCCGAGGACCTTCGCATGGCCCTTGTCGAGCATCTCGAAGTCATCCGGGTTGTCCGCGACGACGTCGGCGACTGTCTGCTGGCAGCTCGGGGTGGCGTACTCCTGGCCCTGGTTGTGGGAACGGTAGGCGCGGGCACCGCCGGAGTGCTCCTCCTCGGCCAGCCCGAAGAGGTTCGCGGAGTAGGAGATCTGGGTCTTGACCTCCTTCTTGCAGTAGCCGAAGTAGTTGTCGGCGACAATCGTGAGGATGACTCCGGATTCGTCACGGGCGCACAGCTTGAACGGCTTGCCCTCGTTGTAGAGCTCGGACTCATCGGACCAGCACATTCCGTCGCGACGCTGCCGGTCGGTGGCCTGGTCAATGTGAGGCAGACCGAGATCGACCTTGCGGACGAGGTTGAGGTGCGGGGCCAGGATGACGCAACCGCTGTGGCCGGTCCATCCGGCGGGGGCGAGGGCGGAATCGTTGCCCGGCAGCAGCGGATCGCCGGCGTTTCCGAAGATCCCCTCGACGAAATCGAGGTTGGAGACCAGACCGCCGGGGGCGAAGAAGCGGATCTCCATCCGACGCTCGGAGACGAAGTCGGGAATCTCGGGAACCACGAGCGGGCGGAGCAGCAGGGACACCCAGGTGTGAGCCTGACGCTCCACGGGCTGGGTGGAGGTGTAGGGGAGCAGGGTGTGTTCCGGTGGGGCCTGGAAGGCGAGGTCGAGGAGACGAGCGACGACCTCGATCGGAACGGCCTTCTTGTCGTCGGGGATTGCCAGACCGCCCTCTGCGACGTGGAAGACGCCGGCCGTGGTGCGGCGGTCATTGCGCGGGTTGTGCAGCACGCCGTTGGCGACCCGGTAACTCGCGACCAGGTCGGAGGTGAACTCGTCACCGTCGACCGGGAGGGAAAGGGCTCGGGCCAGACCGGGCTCATCGAGAGTCAGGGTGGTTTCGGGCAGGTGGGGATGGACGGGAGAGTCCTCGCCGAGGTAACGGTCGATGAATGCTTGGATGCGTCGGTCAGCCGGGCAGAGGAGCTCGGGGATCTCCCGTCTGAGTTCCCGTTGGCGAGCAAGTACCGGGGCGACGACGTCGATGTCGGAGGCGCGCGCGGCTGTCGGCAGTGGCAGGCCGTTGAGCGCCAATCTGAGGTTCACGGAGTCGGTGTGAGCTTGGGTGGCCATGAATCCATTGTCCCCTGAAATTGTGAAGTTTCCATGAGCGTGGTCAGACGGGCATCCAAGAGGGGTGGAGATGGGCGTCAGGGCACTCGGCCTGCGTAGGTGCGGATGGTTCTTGACGTTCGGTGGGTCGACACGTGGGCTCCCTCCACGTCAGTTGCACTTGTGTGGCCGAGGTGCTGGACGACACGGGCACCACAAGGCTTTCTGCCGTTCATCAGGGACAGGCGGTGATTCGCTCTGGATGAAAGGCTACGAACCTTTTGATTGAGTAAACGATTTCACCTATAGTCTGTCACACCTCGGGTAAACGATTACTCATCACTGTCGATGGAGGTTCTTGATGTTGCACAGTCCACACCCCACTGATGCTGTCGAGCAGATGCTGAACGCGTCACTGGACGCCTACGACCTTGAGATCGACGCCCTTAAGAAGGCTCGTGGGCATTTTGAGGAAGATCTCATTCCTGCCCTAAAGGTTCTGCAGGAGTGCCGAGGGAAGATCATCGTTTCCGGACTCGGAAAGTCCGGCCATATCGGGCGGAAGATAGCTGCAACCATGAGTAGCCTGGGTAGCCCTGCTGCATTCGTGCAGTCAGGCGAGGCGCTGCACGGTGATTCAGGGGAGTTTGCCCCAGGAGATGTCGGCATCCTCATCTCAAACTCAGGCTCCACGGCCGAGGTCTGTGCTCTTGCGAATATGCTTCACGGCTGGGGTATCCCGTTTGTCGCCATCACCAGGAACGCTGATTCGCCGCTTGCCCGATACGCTGCCTCAACGATTCGTCTTGGGATCCAGAGTGAAGCAGACCCACTAAATCTTGCACCCACATCCTCGTCAACGGCAACCCTCGTAATCGGTGATGCGCTGGCCGTCGGTCTGATGAGCACGAAATCGTTTACCGCAGAGGATTTCGCACAACGACATCCGGGCGGGGCTCTGGGCGCACAGTTGACGATGAACGAGGAGGTTTCCTCATGAGCGTGGCAGTCGTTGGATCCTTTATGTACGACCTGATGGTTGACACCCCAAGGCAACCGAGAATCGGGGAAACACTTCGAGGAATTTCTTTCAGGCAATCAGTTGGTGGCAAAGGCTTCAACCAGGCTATGGCCGCTGCTGCAACCAATGCTGATGTCATCATGGTTGGGCGACTTGGTGACGACAGTTTCGGTGCTGAGTTTCGCTCAGCAATGCATGCAGCAGCCATCGATGACAGTCATGTGAAGGTGTCGACAACCCCAGGATCAGGGACCGGGGTAGGAATGCCCTCTGTTTTCCCTGACGGAAACAACGCCATCATCATAATTCCGCGCGCTAACCTCGAAGTCAGCGTTGAGGATGTTGATGATGCTGCCCGCGAGATCACTTCGGCTGATGTCCTGTTGCTGCAGCTTGAAATACCAGTGGATTCGGTTGTGAGAGCAGCCGAAATTGCGCATGAGGCGGGAACGAAGGTCATCCTCAACCCTGCACCCCAGCGGGACTTGCCTCCCAAGACCTGGGAATTTGTCGATCTCTTCGTACCCAACGAAGGAGAGTTGCTAGCTTTCGCGGAATCCATGGGGATTCTAGGCGGGTCTGAGGACATCCTTGATGTCGCGCAGAGGTTTGCCGATCAGGTGTCAGTCGTCGTCATTGTCACCCTTGGGGACAATGGTGCCGCCATCTGTGATCCGAACGGCACACCCCGCCACGTCAGTGGTTACCGAGTCAAGGCGGTTGACAGCGTTGGCGCTGGGGACACCTTCTGTGGCGCCCTCAGTGCTGCTCTGTCTGCCAGAATGGAGATTGACGAGGCGATTGACTTCGCGAATGCAGCCGCAGCCCTTTCCGTTACGAAGAGGGGGAGTGGCACAAGTGCGCCGGCAAAGACGGACGTCATCCAGTTCATGAACGATCACACTGGTGCTGGCGCGCGGGGAGGCGCTTCATGCTGATCCAAGATGCATCCACGTTGAACCCTGACGGGTATCTTGACCGAACCCCGAGAATCCAGTTCGCTTTGTTGACAACGCTCTTTGCACTCTGGGCAGCTGCTGCTGCTCTCAATGATATCCTGATTACGGCATTCAAGAGCGTATTCAGTCTGTCTGACCTAGCGACAGGATTCGTGCAGACGGCTTTTTATTTCGGCTATTTTGTTATCGCTATACCGGCTGCCAGATTGATACGAAGATTTACTTACAAGACAGCCATTATTATTGGCTTGATATTATATATAATTGGCTGTTGCTTGTTTATTCCGGCGGGTCACGTAGGAACCTACAGTGTATTCCTTGTAGCGCTATTTGTTATCGCAGTCGGCTTATCTTTCTTGGAGACCTCGGCCAACACATATTCGTCGATGATGGGTACTAAAGAATCATCCACACGTCGGCTAAACATCAGCCAGACCATGTATCCGATCGGCTCGATTGCGGGTATCCTATTGGGTAAGTACTTGGTTTTTGGGAGCGGTGATTCCTTGCAGGGCAAGCTAGCTGCGGCGACGTCTGAGGCCCAGAAGCACGCCATTGCCGAACAATCGCTTAATGCCACCCTGCAGCCCTATAAAGTGATCATTGTCATTTTGATGGTCATTCTTGTGATGTTTATCATCACTGATTTCCCTACCTGTAAACCGATCAAGGAAGATGGCGGACCACAGGCTGGTCTGGGTGAGACGCTGAATTATCTTCGACACGACAAAGACTTCGTCATCAGCATTGTGACCCAGTTCGTGTACATGGCGATGCAGACGTCCGTCTGGTCGTTCACAACCCGTCTTGCCCTCGAACTTGACCGGAACCTGAACGAACGTGCGGCGAGCAATTTCATGCTGATCTCCTATGCGCTCTTCTTTGTCGGTCGGGGGACAGCGTCCTGGCTAATGGGCAAGTTCCGTCCTGCAAAGGTGCTTCAGGCTTACTCTGTCCTTGGTGCCATCTGCATGATTTATGTGGTGTTCGGCCCCGGTATGACTTCGGTTTACGCCGCGACGGCCTCGGTATTGTTCTTCGCACCCTGCTGGCCAACGATATATGGCTCCGCGCTGGAGTGTGTCAAAGAACCCCGATACAAGGAAACAGGAGGCGCCATTATCGTGATGGCAATCATCGGTGGAGCCGTCGGTCCCGTTATTCAGGGATGGGCTTCGGATACGATGGGATCGATGCAGAAGTCATTCGTTGTCTCGGCTATCTGCTACGTCATCATCCTTGCATACTTTGTCCATATGGCCCGCAGTGACAAGAAGGTGGCCGTGGAAACTGTTAATTCAAAGGAGAACTGAGATGCTCAAAGAGATTCCAGATATTTTGTCACCCGACGCGGTCAAGTTGATGATGGAAATGGGTCATGGTGACACACTATTGATCGCAGATGGGAACTACCCTGCCACAACGAACAATCCGCGAGTAATTCGCGCTGATGGGCACAAATTGACTGATCTGCTGGATGCAGTTCTCAAACTTTTCCCGCTGGATCGAGTTGTTGACGCGCCGGTGACACTGATGTCGACCGGCAACAATACGAAGCCTCCAGTGTGGAAACAGTTTGAGGAGATTGTTGAACGACATGAAGGAGGAGTCCAGTTTGGTCAGCTCGACAGGTATCCGTTCTACGACGCTGGAGCAAAGGCAGCTGGCATCATTCAATCGGGCGACAGAGCACTGTTTGGCAATATCATGCTCCAGAAGGGCACACTCTGAGCTTGACTCATGGCTCTGATTAGGAGAAAACAGAGAGGGGCACGGGTCCAGAACTCGTGCCCCTATTCTGAGGTGAAGGGGATGTCGGCGTGGCAAGAGTAACCATCAGTGATGTGGCAGCGGCAGCCGGGGTGTCGACCGCTACTGTGTCGAGGGTGATCAACGGGATCGGAAACGTCAATCCTGGGATGCGTGACCGTGTCAGTGCTGCCGTCAACGAGTTGCATTACCGACCCAATCCCACCGGTCGAGTGCTCCGGCAGCAACGCACGGACACAGTAGCCGTACTCATGCCCGACATAAAGAACCCGTACTTCACGGAATTCACCTACTTCTTCGAATCCTCGGTATCCGCTCACAACATTCAGGTCTCAGTCGGCAACACCGATGAATCATTGGTGAATGAGGAGCGGTATGTCGCTTCCGCTATCGAGCAGCGGTCGGCCGGGGTAGTCCTCGCCGTCGCATCGGACAGATCTGAGGCTCCAGCTCTCATCCAGGAAAAAGGAATTCCGCTGGTTCTTTTCGATCGTCTTGTTCATGGGTACACGGGAGCGTCTGTGTCCGTCGACAATCGTGCTGCTGGAGCGATGGCCGCGTCGCACCTGTTCGCGCGTGGCTTTCAGCGTCCAGCAGTGTTGACCGGCTCCCGTCGCGTGTCCTCGACGAGGACGCGTGCGGATTCCTTCTGTGACGCAGCAGCGAAACGTGGGATGGTGGTTGACCCCGAGCTGGTGGTTCAGACTGACACCCGTGAGCTGGGAGCTGAAAACGCGGTATGGGAATTGATCGGGTCGGGCAAGGAATTCGACTGTCTCTTCTCGACGAACGGCCCGCTGACTATGGCTGCGTTCCGTGTACTCCATGAGGCTGGGTGGACGGGGTACAACCGTGTTGGCCTTATCGGTGTTGACGACGAGTTCTGGACCTCCCTCGTAACTCCCCGGGTGACGGTCATTCGACAGCCGGTCACGGAAATCGGAAGAATGGCTGCGAAGCTCCTGATCGAACAGTTTGGGCGGGGTACGGCCGAAGGCCCACGCAGCGTGGTCCTTGCACCGCAACTTGTCGTCAGGGAGTCCACCATGCGCGTTTGATTCTAGTCCTTCGCCATGGGGAGGCCGCCGATCATTGCTCCGTACCGCGCCACCTCCTGCGAAGGTGGAAGGCGGCCATCTTGGGCTGGCGATCCCGGGTGAAGATGCCCTTCCGGTTGCCACCGACGCGCATGATGCCGCTGGTGGTCGCGAAGTCCGCGAAGTTCCAGATCTGTTCGCCGATAACGGCGTCGAAGGAGTCGAAGACCCGCTCGTTCATCTCAAGGACCTCGACCTGGTACTCCTCGCTCCACGGTTGAGCGGGGGTCTGGTGCAGGCCAGGCATGGTGTCGGCGCCGTACTCGGTGATGATGATCGGCTTGTTCTCGCTAGCCCAGCCCTCCATCTCCTCGCGCCAGTGACGCTCGGCGGCGGCGAGGTCACCGGTGTCGACGTACCAGCCGTAGTAACGGTTGAGGAGAAGGACGTCGGAGTACTGCGAAACCCGGCACGCCCCGTACGGGGCGAGCATGACGTTGACAAAGCTCACCGGGCGGGTGGGGTCAGCGTCACGGGCCACGTCGAAGAGGGGACGGAAGTAGTTTTCTGCCGCCTCGGTCTCGGACTCGGGCTCGTTGGCGATGGACCAGATGATGACGCTGGGGTGGTTCTTGTCACGGGCGATGAGGTCGCGGATGACCTGGGTGTGAACCTTCTGGGTCTCGCCGTTGATGGTCTCCTCGGAGAAGGTGGTGTAGCCCTGGGCGCCAAAAATGCCGCCTCCCAAGCCCATGTTCATGCCCACTGCGGGAGTCTCGTCGATGACGAGCAATCCGTGACGATCAGCGTAGTCAAGGACGTGTTCGGAGTAAGGGTAGTGGGAGGTGCGCAGGGAGTTCGCGCCAATCCATTCAAGGCATGCGGCGTCCCGCAGCATGAGGGCGTCGTTGTGGGCTTTTCCGATGGTCTGGTGATCCTCGTGCATGCCGAATCCGGTCAGGTGGACCGGTTCTCCGTTGATGAGGAGGCGATTTCCGTCGACGCGGACCGTGCGCACACCAAAAGCCTGACGGTAGGAATCGACGACGCGCTCCCCGTTGAGCAGGGAGATTTCGGCCTCGTAGAGGTAGCCTTGACCCGGCTGCCAGAGGTGGACCGAGGGGATGCTGGTGGTCGCGGAGGCACCGATCCCATTGGCGACCTCATAGCCCTCGGCATCGAAAATCGTCACCTGGGTCGTCAGGGAGTCAGAATTCCGCGAGAGGACCGTCCAGCTGACGATTCCGTCATCCCCGTCGAGATCGGTGGTGATGGTGACGTCCTCGACATGTGAGGTCGGACGGCTGCACAGCCAGACATCGCGGTGAATGCCGGCGTAGTTGAAGAAGTCGTGCCAGTACTTTTGCTTAGGGCCCTCGGGCGAGTCGACGACGATGCCCGGCGGAATGGTCTGGAAGGACAGTCGATTGTCGACGCGCACCGTCAGTTGACATTTTTCGCCGGCGCGGACGTGGTCGGTGATGTCGGCCTCGAAAGGAAGGTAGCCCCCGGCATGGTTGGCCACCTCGACATCGTCGACCCAGACGGTGGCGGTGTGGGTGGCGGACTCGAAGTGGATGACGACGCGATCCTCGGCCCAGCCGCGCGGGATGCGGACTTCGCGCTGATACCAGACCGGGCCGACGTAATCACGGACTGCGGGGTCGGTGGAGAGATCCTGGTAGGAGGCCGGAACTGCCATCTCGGTGCGCTCCGGCAGCAGCTGAGTGAACCATCCCTCGGCCTGGCCGCGGTCCTCGGCGTCGAAGGCGAAGTGCCACATTCCCGACAGACACTTTGTTTCTCGGGTAGGGGTGTCCTGTGGTCGAAGCATCATGGCCTCCCGGTGCTCTCTATTGTGGGATGCTGATTTGAGGCCGAAGGGGTGAGCTCGGAGATGACCGTGATCGTGCGGTCGTCGCTGGGTCGCAGGGCGAAGTCCATGGTTCCCCATGGTGGCTGGTAGTCGCCTTCGACGTGGGTGTGGACGGTGACGGTGGTGGCGTCGTGGTCGACGGTCCAGGTCAACCAGTATCCGTGCCCATCGCGGTAGCCATAGGTGTGGCCGTCGTCATCGAAGAAAAACCCCTCCGAATGGCCCTCGCCATCAGGAAGGTAGAGAACGATCCGGTGCGGGGAGTTTTCGACAGTCTGCGTCGTGATGATCTCGTCGGTGGGCTCGGGAAGGGTGCACTGTGGGATTCCCGCTCCAGCGCGAACGAGTAGGGGAAGACGGTCGAGCGGGGCATCGAGGGTGACCGTGCCGGGGTCGTGGTGGATGCCGGTGTCGAATTCGAACCAGCCGCCTGGGACGTCGGGAAGGGTGACGGTACGGGTGGCCTGACCTTCCTCCACCACGGAAGCGACCAGGAGATCACGTCCGAGGAGGAAGTCGTCGGACTCCTCGAGGAGGGAATCATCGAGGCTGAACACCGGGTTGACGATGGGTTCGCGTCTCTCTGCCGCCAGGTAGGACAAGGTGTAGAGGAACGGAATGAGCCGGTATCGCAGCCGGATCATGCTCCGGACGATGTCGGTGATCCCCGGATACATCCACGGTTCGTTGACCGATCCGTCGTCATGCCAGGAGTGAATGGTGAATCGCGGGTGCATGACGCCGTTGGCCACCCAGCGGGCGAAGAGCTCGGGGCTGGGGCGAGCGGTGCCGGCGAAACCGCCGACGTCGTGGCCGAAATTCACCAGGCCGGACATGCTCATCCCCACGCCCATCCGGGTGTTGTACCTCAGGGTGCGCCAGGAGGTGGAATTGTCACCACTCCAGGTCTGGACGTAGCGCTGCAGCCCGAGCGGTCCGGACCGGGAAATGAGGAAGGGGCGCTCGCCGGGAGCGGCCTCGCGCTGGGCCTCGTAGGAGGCGCGATTCATGAGCAGGGCCTGCACCGGGCGGATCCGGTCGAGTTCCACCGGGTGACCAAAACCGTCACAGGTGGCGTCCTCGGACCACAATTCGTACTCGTTGTTGTCGTTCCAGGTGGATTCCACACCCATGTCGATGAGCTGGCGGCGGACGTTGTCCTTCCACCACTGGACGCCGCGCGGATTGGTGAAGTCGACATTGCTGCCGTGGCCACCCCAGAACATCGAGGTGACGGGTTTGCCGGTTGGTGAGTCGGTAACGAAGATTCCCGCCTCGGCGGCGTCACGGTAATAAGGGTGGGTCGTAAGCAGGGCTGGCTTGATATTTGCCGCTAGATGAAGGCCGGCGTCACGGAACTTCGCGGTGGTGTCGGTGGGTTGGGGGAATTTGTCACGGTTCCAGGTGAAGACGTACCGACGCGGCCCAATGGTGGTGTACCCCGACGACAGCTGGAAGGAATCACAGGGGATGGCGTGCTCCCGCAGCAGGTCGATGAATTTGAGCAGCTGGTGGGAGGCGTCCGGGGCGTCGGTGTAGTGCATCGTCGAACCGGAGTAGCCCAGGGCCCAACGCGGCAGGAAGGCTGGGTCTCCTGTGAGGCGAAGGATCTGCGGGGTGAGGCCAGAGACCTGGTCGGCGGTCATGACCCAGTAGTCAATGTCGCCGTGGTCGGCCTGCCAGGAGGTGAAGGGGCGGTGATAATTGTCGACTTCCGCTCCCAAGTTGAACCGCGACGCCGACAGGTTGTCGTAGAAGATGCCGAAGGCTCCGTTGGCGGTGCGGGTCATGAGGAAGGGGACGTGCTTGTACAGCGGGTCAGTGCTGCTGGCGTCGTAACCAAGGGCATCCAGGCAGCGCATGTCGAAGATACGTCCGGTGCGTTCCAGGTTTCCGGCCTTCTCACCGAGCCCGTAGTACCGGTCGTCGAGATTGCGAACCCGATGATGGGCCACCCGACCGGTCCGCGATCCGATCTCGTAGGCACCTGTGGGGCGGTCCTCGCTGACCGTGACCCAGCCGTCAGTTCGACGTTGCCAGGTCATCCGCAACGGACAGTCCCGGATGATGACCCGTAGGGAGTCGGTACCAACGATGAAGGCTTTCTCGTCGGGATCGGGGGAATCGACCGGCTCGTCGGCATAGACCCCGGAGAATTCCGGGTGGCGGGCGATCTCCGCTGCACTGTCAGCGACGGTCGTCGTCACCTCGACGTCCTCGATGGGCCCGATGTCGCGGGAATTGCCCTGCCACGCCGGGGCGGGGGAGTGGTCGAGCAGGTCGTCGGGGCCGAAGCCGGTGTGGTCGGTGACGTCGGGGCCGGGGCTGATGCTCCAAGTACGATCGAGCTGGGGACCGCCGATGTCGAAAACTCGCACGTGGGCGATGGCCCGCGTCACAAATGTGACGGAGGCACACCATCGGTCGTCAATTGTCAGCCGGATGTTCGACCCGGTCGTCGAGTGATCGGTGATTCTCAGGAGCGTGTCCATGGTGTGCCTCCGTGATGGTGGGATCAGGCGTTGTGCTCAGCTTGGGCCTCGTGGCGGCGGGCCAGTTCGTCGGCATTGGCGATGACCTTGGCGCGGGTGAGCGGGTAGCCCAGCAGGAGGAGGGCAGCGCCGAGGCAGCAGATCGTCGGGATAGCGGTGGCGAGGGTGTACAGGTTATTGACGACCGACTCAGACTGAACCGTGCCGCCCTGAGAGGAGGACTGGTAGCCGACCATCGTCAGCATGACACCACCAATACCACCGGCGATGGCCTGAGCGAGCTTGCGGGCGAAGGAGTTGACGCCATAGATGACGCCGTCCTCGCGCTCCCCCGACATGACCTCCTGAGCGTCGATGACATCGGTGATGAAGGCCCACACCATGAGGTTGAACACACCGGCACCCAGTGACCCGAAGAACAGGCCGACGAGGAAGACCCAGGGGCTGTGGGTGTGGATGATGAGCATGGTGCCGTACACGGCCGCGCCGAAGAACAATGCCACCGTCGCAGATTCTTTCCGACCGAATTTCCGCACCAGGGCTTGGGCGAAAGGCGCAACGAGGATGACTGTCGTGAAATTGAAGACCAGAGCGATCGACATTGCTGTCTTGTTCTGGAAGTAATCATTGAACAGGTAGGTCAGGGTGACGCCGGAAAGATTCTGGTTGATGACGACAACAATATCGATGATGACCAGCATGACGAGGGCCTTATTATGGGCCATCTCCGAGAACATCTTTCCCAGCGGAACACGCTCGGTCTTGTCGATGCGAATGCGCTCCACGGTGAGCATCGTCAGAGCGACATAGCAGAACAGACCGAGGATGGCGAAGACCGCAGCACCTATGAAGAATCGGTGCGGATTGATCTGATGGGAGTTGTTGCCGTACATGATGAGCGGCACGACATAGCTGACGATAGCGGCGCCGGAAGCCGATCCGATGCTACGGGCGGTGGACAGCGAGGTCTTGTTGCGCGGCTTGCCCGAGATGGCCGAAGCCATCGACCCATAAGGGATGTTGACGAAGGAGTAGAAGATGCCCCAAGCCAGGTAGGTGACGAAGGCATAGATGACGCGCGTCGTCATGGGGAGGTGCCCGGCAGCTGGGAGAAAGAGCAGAATGGCGGAGGCGGCGAGTGGGAACTTCATCCGCATGACCCACGGGGTGAACCGTCCGTGCTTGGTCATCTTGGCATTGTCGATGAGGCGGCCGACCATGATGTCGACGAAGGCGTCGACCAGTCGGGCGGACATGAACAGCGCGCCCACCAAGGCGGCCTTGAGGCCGAACACATTGGTGTAGAAGATCATGAGAAACGAATTCACCAGGTTGAAGGTGAAATTGTTTCCTACGTCGCCGAGCGCGTAACCGATCATGTCGCGAATATCGAAATCGCGAGCGTTCACCGCCTTAGCCTTCTGGCTCTTCGTCGTAGTGGTCGACATTGACAACCCTCTGTGTTTTCGGGGCTGCGACGGTCATCGTCACAGCATTTGTGGACAGGCAACATCGCCTTGTTTAGAGAGTCGCACTGCGGCGCTGAGAACCGCGATCCTTTGCCACGGTTTGCACCCTGTGCATCTCGGGCATGAGGCACGCCGGCCAGCGGTAGAGTCAGAGCATGGGGGTAGGCGAGGGGTCCACCACACCGGTTACCATCAGCGACGTCGCACGGGCTGCCGGTGTTGCTCCGTCCACTGTTTCCCGGGCGTTTTCTCGTCCGGGACGGGTGAGTGTCAAGACGTCGGAACGGATCTTTCAGGTTGCCCGGGAGCTCGGTTATCGTCAGGACGAGGTGCCCAGAGTATCGGCGAGTCGAACCCATCATCTCGTGGCTGCGTGCGTTGCTGATGCCATGAACCCGGTGTTCGGTGCCACCGTCAAGGGGATTTTCGCCGGCGCCCGTAAGCGGGGCTACATGGTCGTCCTCATCGACTCCAACGAGTCCTCCGAGATCGAGTCCGAGACCACGAAGCGATCCCTGGTCACCGTCGACGGTTTCATTTTTGCCGGCTCACGTATGTCTGACGCCGGTTTACGGCACCTGGCCGGGATGAAACCGGTGATTACCGTCAATCGCAAGGTGCCAGGGGTGTCGTCGGTGACGCCGGCTGCTGATGAAGGACTTGGAGACGCGCTTGCCCATCTCGTGGCCGATGGACGCTTCACGGTGACCTACCTCGCGGGGCCCACGGCATCGTGGCAATCCGGAGTGAGGTGGCGCAGCTTGCTCGACGGGGCGCGGCGAAATGGACAAGTGACGGTGCATCAACTCGCCTGCCCGACACCCACCATCAGGGGTGGCATCGAGGTCTTCGACATGTGGAAGGCCCACCCAACCTCGGCCGTCATCGCCTACAACGACCTCATTGCCATCGGATTCATGAGGCGAGCGATGGCTTGTGGGGTGAAGGTTCCTGAGGACGTGGCCGTCATCGGGTTCGACGACATCCCGTTCTCGGCGTTGGTCTCGCCGGCCCTGTCAACGATTTGCGTCAACCAGTTCCAGATGGGCGTGGTCGCCGTCAATCGTCTTCTCGACATGGTGGAGAGGCCGAGCCGACATGAGCGTCGGGCCCCCAGCGAGGACATCGTCCCGGTGTCCTTCATGGAGCGTGAATCTGGCTGACGAAGTGGGGCAAGTGACGGCAACTCGTTCCAGGAAATGTCGTCACGGGGCACAGTGAATGTCATGTCAACGTCGACTCTCACCCTTTCCGAGGATCGCCTGCTGCCCCGCGAGTCCTCCGCCCTGGCCGCTGCGCGCGAAATCTACCGATCCACGAAGGATCTGCCCATCATTTCTCCCCATGGACACGTTCCGGTGTCATGGATCGCTGATGACCTGGCCTTCTCCGACCCGACGAGCCTGCTCATCACCCCCGACCATTACGTGAATCGCCTGCTGCACGCCAATGGTGTCGATCTCGAGGACCTTGGTGTCGGTCGAGAGTCTATGAGTGAGGAGGACAACCGGAATGCCTTCCGAATCCTCTGCGAACACTGGCGCGACTTTGCAGGTACTGCAATGCGTTACTGGCTGGTTGACCAGCTTGTCGGTATTTTTGGCGTCACCGAGCGCCCCAGCGTCGAGACCGCTGATCACATCTATGACGCCATCGCTGAGCACATCGCTCAGCCCGACTTCCGCCCCCGAGCCCTGATGGACTCCTTCGACATTGTCTTCATCGCAACCACCGACGACCCATGCGATGACCTTGACGGCCACGCGCGGTTGGCTGCGGATGAGACCTTCACCCGTCGTGTTGCTCCCACCTTCCGCCCTGACAAGTACCTGGAACCGGCGGCCGAGGGCTGGACGGACCTCCTCGCGAAGCTGTCCGAGGTGAGCGGCTACGACGCGACGACCCTCGACGGGTTCACCGCCGCCATGGAGACTCGTCGTGCCTACTTCAAGGATCACGGAGCGGTCTCCAGTGACCACAGCCACCGTGATCTCGGCACCGTCATTCTTGGCCACGATCGTGCAGCGACGATTTTTGCCGACTCGGTTGCGGGGCAGGCCACTGTTGAGGAGATGACCTTGCTGCGTCGGCATCTCTTCACTGATCAGGCAAGGATGGCCAGTGAGGACGGCCTGACGATGACCGTCCATCCGGCGGTGCACCGCAACCACGACACGTCCGCCTTCCGCCGCTTCGGGGCCGACATCGGCTCTGATGTCCCGATTGCCTTGGAAGCCGTGGACTCCCTGCACCCGTTGCTCGACAAATTTGGGAGCACCGACCTCAAGCTGGTCATCTTCACGATCGACGAGACCCTTTATTCGCGGGAAATCGCTCCGCTGGCCGGTTGGTACCGCAGCCTCTACATAGGAGTGCCCTGGTGGTTCATCGACGCCCCCGAGTCGGTGATGAGGTTCAAGCACGCCATCACGGAGATGGCTGGGTTCAGCAGGGTGAGCGGCATGATCGACGACACTCGCGCCTTCTGCTCGATTCCTGCACGCCACGACATGAGTCGGCGTCTGGATGCCGCCCATCTCGCCGAACTGGTGGTTTCAGGCAGGCTTGACCTGGACGAGGCGGTCGAGATTGCTCACCGACTCGTCGTGGAGCAGCCCGCCCACGTCTTCGGGCTCTGATCCGGAGGAGATGCCATGAGACTCGATCTCGATTCTCTGCGTGGTTCCGTACTGACGGATGCCGGCATCAGCGTTCCCACCTTCGATGTCGAACGAATGCGTAGTCAGGCCCATGATCATCCGCGCTGGATGCATATTGGTCCCGGAAACCTGTTCCGCGTCCACATCGCTCGGCTGGCTCAAGACGTCATGAATTCGGGAGCGGAACAGTGCGGCGTCGCTGTCGTTGCGCAGCGGAGTCCGCAGCGCCTCGATCGTGGCCTTGGCGACCATGACCTGCTGACCCTGGGAGTCACTTCCCATGCTGATGGCCACACTGACTTCGGAGCCATCGCCTCCATCAGCGAAGGACTGGCCTACCGACGTACTGACGATTTCCGTCGCATCACCGGGATCGCATGTGCTGACTCCCTGCAGCTGATCACCCTGACGATCACGGAGAAGGGCTACCAGCTCACCGGGTACGACGGTTCCTTCCAGGACGCCGTCGTCGAGGATTTGGGCCGCGACCCCATGACCGATGCGATGTCGACGACGATGGCCCTTCTCGCCGCCCTTCTGGTGCAGCGCTCGCACGCCGGTGCCACTCCGGTTGCACTGGTCTCCTGTGACAATTTCTCCCACAACGGAGACGAGCTCCGCACCTCAGTGCTGACGATCGCCGAGGAGTGGGAGAAGAGGGGAACTATCGACCACGAGGTCGTCGAATGGATCTCGGAGAAGGTCGCCTTCCCGATCTCGGTCATCGACAAGATCACTCCTGCCCCCTCGCAGAAGGTTGCCGACCAACTCGCCTCGATGGGGTTCGAGGACATGTCGATTGACCCCGACGCCGGGGTGGCAGGATTCGTCAACACCGAGCCGGCCGAATACCTCGTCATCGAGGATTGCTTCCCGAATGGGCGCCCGGAGCTGGAGAAGGCTGGAGTCCACTTCACCGACCGTGACACGTGCGACCGATTCGAGCGGATGAAGGTGACGACCTGCCTCAATCCGCTGCACACTGCTCTGGCCGTCACCGGCGTGCTGCTGCGCAAGCCCACTATCGACGAGGCCATCAAGGATCCCGGTCTCGCTGGCCTGGTGCACCGTCTGGGATGGCAGGAGGGGATACCGGTCGTCAGTGACCCCGGGATTGTCGATCCCAAGGAATTCCTCCGGGAGGTTGAAGAGGAACGCTTCCCGAACGCATTCCTGGGCGATACACCAAGTCGAATTGCGACTGATTCCTCACAGAAGATTCCGATCCGTTTCGGCGAGACCATCAAGTCCTATCTTGCCGATGATTCCCTGGACGTCGCGTCGCTACGGGCGATCCCCTTCATCCTTGCCGCCTGGTGCCGATACCTCATGGGAATCGCCGATGACGGCAAGCCGGTCGAGCTTTCCCCCGATCCTCTGCTCGATGATCTTAAACCCGTTGTGGCAGGGGTTCATCTGGGTGACGAGGATCCCAAGGCCATCACCCCCATCCTGCGTCGCGCCGCCATCTTCGGTGTGGACCTGACGACGACGCCACTGGCGGAGCTCGTTGAACAATTCTTCATTCGTCTGACGGCCGAGCCGGGTGCCGTCAGGGCGGTTCTGGACAAGGAGTTCGCACAATCATGAAGATGACATTTCGGTGGTACGGTCCGGAAACCGATCCCATCACCCTGCAAAATATCCGTCAGATTCCCGGAACCAGCGGAATCATGGGAGCAATGGACTGGATTCCGGTCGGAGAGGTGTGGTCAGAGGAGGAGATTTCCTCCTACGTCCAGAAGGTCAATGAGGCCGGCCTGGAGTGCGAGGTCATCGAGTCGGTGAACGTCCATGAGGACATCAAGCTCGGCAAGCCGTCTCGTGACACCTACATCGCCAATTACTGCAAGACCCTGGAGAATCTCGCAGCTCATGGGATCAAAGTGGTCGTCTACAACTTCATGCCGGTGTTCGACTGGCTGCGCACCGAGCTGTTCCACCGCAATGAGGATGGATCGACCTGCCTGTACTACGACCACGAGGAGCTCGAGGGTCTGACTCCTCAGGACATTGTCAAGGCCACCCTGGATTCGTCGGCCTTTCCGCTGCCCGGTTGGGAGCCTGAGCGACTGGCCGACCTCGACGAGGTGATGGCCCAGTACGCCGACATGGCTCCGGACCAGCTGCGCGACAACTATCGCTACTTCTTGGAGGGAATTGCTCCGACCTGTGAAAAGGTCGGTATCCGGATGGCTGTCCACCCCGATGATCCCGCCTGGGACATCTTCGGAATTCCACGCGTCGTTCACAGCGATTCAGATTTACAGAAGGTCGTCGATCTCGTTGATTCCCCGGCGAACTCGCTGTGTGTGTGCGCAGGGTCACTGGGGTCAAATCCCGACAATGATGTTCCTGCCATTTTCACGAAGTACGGAGATATGGGACGAATTGCTGCGGCTCATGTCCGCAACGTGAAGTTCCTAGGACACAAGAAATTCAAGGAAGCGGCACATCTCTCCAGTGATGGATCGCTGGACATGTACGCCATCATGAAGGCCATTCACGATCACTGCCCGGACGTCTACATTCGTCCGGACCACGGTCGGATGATCTGGGGAGAGATGGGCCGACCGGGATACCCGCTGTACGACCGCGCTCTCGGAATCACCTACCTTAATGGCTTGTGGGAGGCCATCGAAAAGGCGTCCGCCAGCTGATTCAGCCGATCACTGGAGATGACCGGACCAGTCCTCGGCGGTTGTGTCGCACTCGTGGCATGCAGGCTGTTGATGAAGCCAGGCTCGGTCGTTCTGTGTGGTGGAGTCGTGATCGTTTCGGAATGTCTATTCACTGGGAAGAATATACTTTTTCGGTGCGTGATGAATAGGTGAGGTCATGAATGGGTGAGGTCGGTCGAGAGGATGATCGCCAGGGATTATCAATACGCTATTCTCACTGCCACACATCATAATGGATATGCGTTGTTCGAGTCTGTATCTTCGCTACCCGACGGCCAAGGTATTAGGTTGAGACTTCGTTGCTGAGTTTCTCGTAGCCGTTCGGAACCGTGGGATCTGGGTAGGCTTGTACACTTCCCTCAGCGACTGGTCATGACCGGACTTCCCGCACCATGACGACCGTCAGCACCCGATGCGGGGTGTCGCCCCTGATTATGTGCCAGATCTCGAGTCCTTTCGGCAATTTTTGCATGGTCAGGTGAGAGAACTGTGTTCCGGTTATGGACCGCTCGACGTCCTATGGTTCGACTTCTCCTCCCCGGGGACGGGGCCGTAGCAGTGGGGTGCTGACGAGCCCATTCGGATCGTCCGTGAGTTGCAGCCTGACGCGATCGTGGTTAACCGCCAATTTCTGCGCTTGAGAACAGCATGCGATCATCTCGCAGATAGGATTCTTGCGAGCTGGACATGTTGGGAGGCGATGGGTGATGGCCGGCAGTGGGACCACGACTCTCAAGGGCCAGAACGGGCCGCGGGCACGTCAGCTTGCGATCGCCGAGGCGGTCGTTCGAGCGGGGTCGGTCACCGTCGAGGACCTCGTCGAGGCCACCGGTGTATCTGCCATGACGGTTTATCGCGACCTTGCGACCCTCGAGGCCAGTGGAGTGCTGCAGCGCCATCGCGGCCGGGTGGTTGCGGTTGCCAACGGTTTGCACGAGGCGGACGCCACATTTCGGCTGGAGCAGAGTTCGACGGACAAGCAGGCGGTAGCCGACCTTGCCGGAGATCTCATTGGCCCAGGATGCTCGATCATGCTCGACGACTCGACGTCGGGAGTGTGGCTGCTGCGGTCCCTCGGAGACCACTCACCACTGACGGTTGTCACCAATTCACTCTTGGTGGCCGACGAGGTCATTGCCAATGGTTCGGACAAACTCGTCGTCTCAGGTGGCGAGTACCAGTCCTGGGCGAAGTCGTTGATGGGCCCCGCGGCGGTTCGGATGATCCGTTCCATGCACGCGGATCTGTGCTTTCTGTCCGCCTCGGGGATCTTCGAGGCCGGGTGTTATCACCCGTATCAGGAGGTCGTTGAGGTCAAGCGGGCCATGCTCGAGTCAGCCGAGAAGCGGGTCCTGCTGCTCGACCACACCAAGTTCGGACGACGCGCGCTGTTCAAATTTGCCGATCTGACGGAATTTGATCACGTCGTCGTCGATGCCCACACCCCACACGGGATTCTTGACCAGCTGCGCGACCTCGGGGTTCACCTCATGGTGGCAGAAGGCCCTACGAAGAAGTCGTGATCATTGGCGGAGTAATTTTCTCCCATCCCCTTGACCCGGAACGGGTGCGGTGACACGATGAATTGACACCCGCTGATGGCGGATGGCCCTATCGCCTTGGTTTTGGGTTTGCGAAGGGTAATCGGTGGAGTGCGTCTGTGTGGACGCTGAGCCGGAAACCACATGGTCACAGATGTCGATCGGATCTATTTCGGCGATGAGGACCAGCAAACACAATCACGAGGAAGTGATCATGGCTGAAATCGTCATTGGTGTCGATGGGGGAACGACCGCGGTCAAGGCGGTCGCATTCAGTCTCTCAGGCGACGTCGTCTCGACCCGTCATGAATCGGTCCCAGTCAGGTACGGCGATCATGGCGAGGCTGAGCAGGACATGAATCAGATCTGGGAGGCCGTCGCAACCTGTATCCACGGTGTCGCGGATGCCTTGGGCCCAGAAGACGACGTCGTGGCGGTCGGTCTCACCGGGCAGGGTGACGGAGCGTGGCTGATAGACGAGGATGGGGCTCCTGTCCGGCCGGCAGCAATGTGGCTGGATGGTCGGGCCAGCGAACGTGTCGAGCAGTGGAATGACGATGGTCGAGCGTCCCGGGTCTTTGACGTGACAGGGACGAAGGTCTTCGGCGGGCTCTTCCCCGTCCTCATGGAGGAGCTGTTGGAGACGGATGGGGCACGTGTCCGCCGCGCAGCGACTCATCTCAACTGCAAGGACTGGATACGATTCAAGCTCACAGGAAATCGTCTCACGGATTACACCGAAGCTTCCCGGTCATATCTGGATGCGACGACTGCTCAGGGATTCTCGCGCGGATTGGCGGAGGATTTGGGGCAGTCGGAATTACTTGACCTTCTTCCGGAAATCCGCCGTTCCGAGGACATCGGGGGCTATGTCACGGAAGAGGCATCCCATGAGGTGGGGCTTCCGGTCGGTACTCCGGTCGGAGTGGGCATGCTTGACATTGCTGTCACTGGCGTCGGTCTGGGTGCGGCCCACGACGGGGAGGGCTGGCTGATTCTGGGAACCACTGGATTCGTCGGGACCCTGCTGCCGTCCATCGAGGACCGTAGGTCCAAGGAGTCCATGCTGGTGGCGACCGGTCGTGGCACCCAGGTGCTGGAATTCATGGCGCCCATGACGGGCACGCCAAACCTTGACTGGATCCGACGGACCCTGGGGTTGGCCGATGAGAGCTGGCAGAGCATCGAGGCCCGCGCTCGCCGGTCCACCCCTGGGGCGAATGGCGTCGTGTACCTGCCCTATGCCTCCCCTGGGGGCGAGCGCGCGCCCTTTGTCGACACCAACGCCAGCGCATCGTGGATGGGGATGTCGCTCACCACGACCCCCGAGGACGTGTTGCGCAGCGTCTATGAGGGCGTTGCGTTGTCCCTGGCCGACTGCGTCTCACACTTGGCGATGAGTGGCGATCTCGTCGTGTCCGGCGGTGGGTTCAGGTCCGACCTGGTCTGCGAGATTCTCGCTGACATTACGGGCAAGTGTGTGGTGCGACAGAGCGCGCCGGAGGCCGGAGCTCGCGGAGCAGCTGTTCTTGCCCTGGTCGCGGCCGGCCGTTACGACACGATCGGGGACGCCTCTGCAGCCATGGCATGTTCCTTCGAGACCTTCGACCCGCATCCGGAGCGCGGTGAGATTTACCAGGCCGTCGCGAATGTGTATTCCGAATCCCGTAGTGCCATCAGACCGATGTGGCCCCGGATGAGAGCCCTTCGACAGATCAAGGAGGCTGACAATGAGCGTTGATTCTCCAGTGAAAGTCCTTGTGGCAGGTGATCAGTTCGAGACGGTCGAGGTGCTTGGTGGCGCCTTGCGCAAGGCTGTCCCCGATGCCGAGATCACTGAGCTGTCATCACAGTGGCCTATCACACCCATGGGCGACATCGACGAAGTGCACGAGGCAGCCGGTGACGTGGGTGAACTCATTCATGCGCTCCAAGGGATCGATGTGTGTGTCAGCCACACCTATCCATTCACGGAGGAGGTGTTTGACGCCTGTCCCGATCTCAAACAGGTGACCATTACCCGGGGCGGTCCGGTCAACGTCGACATCGAGTCGGCCACTCGACACGGGGTCCAGGTGACTTACGCACCGGGACGCAATGCGACGGCAACAGCCGAACACACCGTCGCCATGATCATGGCGACGGTACGACAAATCCCTGCTCACCACATCACCTTGACCTCAGGCACCTGGGAGGGCGACGCATACCGATACGACCGGGTGGGTATGGAGATCAGCCGAAATGACGTAGGAGTTGTCGGCTGTGGTGCAGTCGGTTCCCGGGTAGCGATGATCATGGCGGCCATGGGAGCCACGGTGCGGGTGTTCGACCCCTGGGCCGATCCCGACTCGATGCCAGATGGCGTCAAGGTCTGTGATGACTTCGACGAGGTGCTGAAGGTGAGTCGCATCCTGACGCTTCATGCCCGAGCCAACGAGAACAACCGTCACATGATTGGGGCTGAGCAGCTCGCGGAAATGCCTGCGGGTTCCGTCCTCGTCAATTGCGCTCGCGGTTCACTCGTCGACTACGACGCAGTGTGTGATGCCATCGAGAGTGGCCATCTCTACGCTGCCGCCTTTGACTGTCTACCCCGCGAGCCGTTGCCGCCGGATTCCAGACTGCTGCACACTCCGCGCGTGGTCCTCACCCCACACGTCGCCGGCGCATCCAGGCAGGCTGCAGAACTTGCGGCGCGTATTGCAGCTGACGATGTCGCTGCACTGGTGCAAGGACACACTCCCACATACCTTGCCAACCCCGATGTCATCGATTGAGTTAGGAGAACAACATGCTCTTGGAACAAGAACGACAGGCTGTCGTCGACACATGCCGCACCATGCAAGCCCAGGGACTGGTCGTGGGAACTGCAGGAAATGTGTCGATCCGCGTCGACGACATGGTCGTCATCTCGCCGTCCGCAGTGCCTTACGAGGAACTGACTGCGACCGACATCGGGGTCCATGACATGGATGGCAAGGCCATCGAGGCGAAGTACAAGCCTTCCTCGGAGCTGCCGCTGCACCTGAGTGTCTATCGAGCCAGCGGCACAGGGGCGATCACGCACAACCATGCCCCGGCATCAACAGCTCTGGGCCTTGTCGTCGACGAGATTCCGTGGTCTCACTACTACTCCGGAATGTTTGGCGGCGCCGTTCGAGTTGCACCGTACGCCGAGTTCGGAACCGATGAGCTGGCACGTAACGTCACGAAGGCGCTTGAGGGACGATGCGCAGCTCTGATGGCCAATCACGGTGCGATCACGACGGGGCCGACGGTTGACAGGGCTCTCTCCCTGCTCCCGTACCTCGAGTACATTTGTGAGGTGCACCTCCGTGCAATGTCTACTGGCCGTCCCATCAAAGTACTTGATGAGGAGCAAATTACTGATGCCACACAGGGGATTGCCGGTTACAAGCCGAAGGCTGCCGACGAAGACTGAATACCCGGGACGACGTTGCCTAGCCTCAGCCCCTGAAACGTCCGGAACATAAGGAGAAAGCGGATGCCGGACCTCGGACGCGGCATGGTCATACCATCTGCCACGAGCCAGACGTTGCAGGCTGCCCTGGCGGCTCCCTCACCGAATGTCTTGCTGACTGGTGTGGCTCTTGACGAGCTTCCAGAACGTGCGAAACAGGTGCTGGGGGCCGGGAAGCACGCGATTGTTCACGCTGACATGACATCGGGCTTACATCCAAACGCGGCGGCGCTGTCGTTCCTGAAGGATCATTGCGGAGTTGAGACGATCATCAGCACCAATGCCAAGGTCATCGAGACAGCTCGACGCCATCACCTACAGACAGTATTCAGGGTGTTCCTGCTCGACTCAATAGCGCTGCGAACTGCGGCGCGCACGCTGGGAAACATTCAAGTTGATGCCGTGGAGATCCTGCCGGGGCCAATGGCAAGGTCCGTCATCGAGCACATACGGGCCACCGGTCCTGATCGCACATTGCTTGCGGGTGGTTTTGTCCGGACGTCGCAGCTCGTCGAGGATCTGTTTCGCGCTGGGTTCGACGGGGTGACGACGTCATACCCTCCGCTGTGGCAGAGAACGCCGCTGAGTCAAGGCACTCGCTAAAACAGCGTGTCAGATCACCCGCCGTCATCCGCTGACACAGTATGCAAAACGTGTCCGGAGAAGGAGAGCAGTTATGTTGGAGCATCTCAAGGCCGAGGTCTGTGATGGGAACCTCGAGCTCCCACGCCATGGCCTTGTGACATGGACATCGGGGAATTTGTCAGCCCGCGATCCGCAGACTGGGTTGGTCGTCATCAAGCCGTCTGGCATGGCTTATGAAGGGATGACGCCGGACGACATGGTCGTCGTCGATCTTGACGGCAAGGTCGTCGAGGGGGTGCACGGACCATCGTCCGACACGGCGTCCCACCTGTACGTGTACCGCCGGCGTCATGACATTCGCAGCATTATTCACACTCACTCGACCTTCGCAACGGCGTGGGCTGCGACCGGTCAGGACATCCCGTGCTGCTTGACGGCCATTGCCGACGAGTTCGGCGGGCCGGTACCGTGCGGCGACTATGCCCAGATCGGTACCGAGCAGATCGGTGAGCAGATCATGAGGTTCGTTGATCAGTGCCCTGCGGTCCTGCTGAAGAAGCACGGTGTCTTCACCGTTGGCACGTCGATCGCGAGGGCCGTCAAGGCTGCTGTCATGGTGGAGGACGTCGCCCGGACCGTGACCTACGCGAAGCTGATCGGGGAGATCTCGCCGTTACCGCAGTCCGAGATCGATGCAAACCATGACCGATACACCAATCGGTATGGAACCGCGGCTGCATCGTCAGGTGTGACGCTCTGACGGGACGCGTTCCCGGAATGCCCCCTGCTATCACGTCCGGCCAGACCTGACAGCAGGGGCAATTTGGCATCGCGTGGCTGGAGCCTGCGCCAGTGCGCAGAGGGGGAAGGATCCAACTGTGGCGAAATCCACACCCTAATCCCTTACTTTTCACATCAACAGTGTTAGTATCAACACTATGAGTCGTTGCTTCTCGCATTTGCGAGTGAGACTCCCCAACGCACGGCAACGAAGCATGGAGGGATCATGGGACTGAGAATCGTCGTCGCCGCAGATCCGGCGGCAGTGCAGTACAAGGACGCCATCAAGGCCGATCTCGAGGCTGATGCGCGAGTCGACGAGGTGATCGACGTCGGCGTCCAGGAGGGTGATGACACCCTGTACCCGCACATCGGCGTCAAGGGAGCCCACGTCATCAAGGATGGCAAGGCCGATCGAGGTATTTTCCTCTGCGGCACCGGAATGGGCATGGCCATTACCGCCAACAAGGTGCCGGGCATCCGAGCCTGCACCGCTCACGACTCCTTCTCTGTGGAGCGCCTCATCATGTCCAACGACGCCCAGGTCCTGTGCCTGGGACAGCGCGTTATCGGGCTCGAGCTCGCTCGTCGTCTGGCCCGCGAGTTCATCGGGTACACCTTCGATCCGAGCTCTCACTCCAAGACCAACGTCGATCTCATCAACGCCTACGAATCAGGCGACATCGCCGGGGAGGCTGCCCCGGGCAGCTGCTGCTGACACCGGTGTGGCGCGGGAGCCGATGACCGCGCCACCCACTTCACACCTCACATCTGAGCCACCCCACCCCCTGGGGGGACGACCTCCAGGACGCCCAGAAAGACCGTGTGCAGCACCGTCGTTGCCCACGGACATCCGATCGCGGGTAGATCCCGCCCTCATGAAGGAACACCGATGTTCACCACCTCTGTTGGAGTCTTCATCTTCGGGCTCCTCGCCGCCATCGCCGGCGGCGCTGTCGGAGCTGCCATTGGCGGCAACTACGCCTTCGTCCTCACCGGTTTCTGCGTGCTGGCCTCCTGGGGAGTCTTCGCCGCAACCGGAAACACCTTCGGCCTGGACTACCTGGCCTTCGGTCCCTTCATGGGACCGCACATCGCTTTCGCCGGCGGCGTCGCGGGAGCCATTTACGCCCGCTACCGTGGCCGTCTCGATGACGGCAAGGACGTCAATACCCCGCTGGCCGGCATCGGCCGCCCTGACATCCTCCTGATCGGTGCCCTCTTCGGCGTTTTTGGATACCTGTGCCAGATTGGCATCTCCAACATCCCGTGGTTCGGCAAGCACACCGACTCCGTTGCCCTGACGGTGCTGATCTCCGGTCTGCTCGCCCGCCTCGCCTTCGGCGGTCTCCCCGGAAAGGGTCTGTTCCACGGCTCCCTGCACAACCCGGAGCTCTTCCACGAAGACGCCACCACCTTCCCGGCCAAGATCAAGCCGGGTCCCAACGGACGGTGGCTGGAGTGGCAGGAGAAGCCCAGCCAGCTGCTGACGATCGGTTCCCTCTTCGGCATCTTCGCCGGTGGAGCCTCGCTCTTCCTGGCCGCCAACGTCGGCGCCCGCCTCACCAAGATGGGCTTCGACAACAACCTGGCCGCCCTCAACGCTAACAGCTTCTGCTTCGGAATCTCGGCCGTCATCATCCTGTTCCTCATCACCAACCGGAACATGCCGGTCCAGCATCACGTGACGAACATCGCCGGCCTGGCCGCAGTGCAGTTCTTCCCGCTGCTGATGGGCAAGAGCATTGGCACCTATACCTGGACGGCCACCTCGACGTGGGATTCCCACACCTGGGGAATGGCGGCGGTCGCCCTGCTCATCGCCGCGATCTTCGGCATCTTCGCCGCCGGTCTCGGCGAGTTCTGCGCACGGCTTTGGTACGACCGCGGCACCAGCCACATCGACCCGCCTGCTGCTGCCATCTGGCTGAGCAACACCGTGGTCGTCACACTGGCTGCCCTGTTCGCCTGATCTGACCCAAGGAAGTAGCAAGTATGAATGACGTCATCGACGCACCAACCACATTCGCCAATGCCTATGTCTTCGACATGGACGGCACCATCTACCTTGGCGACCACCTCCTGCCTGGTGCCCGCCGCATGATTGAGGAGCTGCGTCGTCGCGAGATTCCCGTGAGGTTCCTATCGAACAACCCGACGAAGGATCCGAGTCAGTACGTCGAGAAGCTCGAGAAGCTGGGCCTGCCGACCGCTATCGAAGACATCTCCAACACAGTCGTGACGACGACGCGCTGGCTGGTCAACAACCACCCGGACGCCAGGGTCTTCGCCATCGCGGAGGAGCCCCTCAAGCGGAGCTTGCAGGAGGCCGGTGTCGAACTGTGCGAGGATCCCGAGAAGATCGACATCGTCATCGCCTCGTACGATCGCACCTTCGATTACCGCAAGCTGCAGATCGCCTTCGACGCCATCTGGTTCCACAAGCGCGCCTTCCTCGTCCAGACCAATCCGGACCGGTTCTGCCCCTTCCCGGGCGGCCGCGGCGAGCCCGATTGCGCTGCCATCACAGCAGCCATCGAGGCGTGTACCGGACAGCAGTGCAAGGTCAGCCTGGGGAAACCATCCCCGGTCATGCTCACCGAGGCGCTGTCCGGGCTCGACGTCGATCCGTCGGATTGCGTCATGGTCGGTGACCGACTGCAGACCGACATTCAGATGGCCCTCGACACCGGCATGCAATCAGCCTGCGTGCTGACCGGTGAGGCCACTGCGGATGACGTCGCAGCACTGGATGCCGAGCACCGTCCGACCTGGACCCTGGATCGCATTGACCGGCTGATCCCTGCCTCGGCATGGCAGGAACTCGGCTGGACCGAAGACAACGACTGACACGACGACGGGGCTGCGAGCATCGCGGCCACAGCCCCTCAAGACACACTCACAGGAGACAACGATGTTGAACAACGGCCCTTACCTCTTGGGCATTGACTACGGCACCGAGTCGTGCCGAGTGGCAATTTTCGACCTTGAAGGACGTCCGCTGACTTTCGCAGCGACCCCGTACAAGACCACCCACCCCCGTCCAGGCTGGGCCGAACAGGATCCCGAGGAGTGGTGGAAGGCCCTTCAGGCGTCCTGTCATCGTGCCATCGCGGCTGCCGGGATCTCCCCGGCTGCCATCGGCGGTATCTCCTACGACGCCACGACGCTGACGATGGTTGCCATGGACGAGCGTGGCAACGAGCTGCGTCCGGCCATCATGTGGATGGACGTCCGCGCCACGGAGCAGGCCGCTCGCGCGGAGGGATCTGACTCGGTCGCCCGCCTCTATAACGGCGCCGGAACCTCCCCGGCAACCGCCGAGTGGTATCCCTTCAAGGCCGCCTGGCTGCGTGAGCACGAGCCGGAGACCTATCGCAGGACCGCTCACCTCGTCGACGCACCGGACTGGGTGACCTACAAACTCACCGGCGAGTGGACGACCAACATCAACTCCGCCGCTATCCGGATGTACTACAACCGCGACAAGGGCGGCTGGCCGGAGGACTTCTACGAGACCATCGGCTGTGGTGACGTTTTTGACAAGATCCCGGAGCGGGTCCTCGATCTCGGCACCCCGGTCGGCACCCTCGGCACGATTCCTGCTCAGCTGCTCGGCCTGCGTCCGGGAATTCCGGTCGCTCAGGGTCTGGCTGATGCATGGGCCGGCCAGATTGGACTGGGCGTGCTGTCCCCAGGTTCGATGGCTCTCATCACCGGCTCCTCGCACGTGTTGACCGGCCAGTCCGACACTGAGATCCACGGCCAGGGATTCTTCGGCGCGTACACCGACGGCGTCATGCCCGGCCAGTACACCGTCGAGGGCAGCCAGGTCTCGACCGGTTCGGTGCTCAAGTGGTTCAAGGACAACTTCGCCGCCGACTACACCGCTGCCGCAGAGAAGATCGGTCTCAACCCCTACGACGTCCTCAATGAACAGTCCCGGAACATCCGTCCCGGATCCGACGGCCTCATCATCAACGAGTACTTCCAGGGCAATCGCACCCCGTACACCGATTCGAAGGCCCGAGGTATCATCTGGGGACTTTCCCTCATGCACACTCCGGCGCACTTCTACCACGCCATTCAGGAGTCGGTCTGCTACGGCACGGCCCACAACCTGCGCGCCATGAAGGCTGCCGGTTTTGAGGTCGACCGCATGGTCACCTGCGGCGGTGCCACCAAGAGTCGCAACTGGATGCAGATGCACGCTGACGTCGCAGGCGTCCCGATCGCACTGACCGAGGTTGGCGACGCCGTCGTGCTCGGTACCTGCATGGTCGCCGCCGTCGGTGCCGGCCTGTTCAAGGACCTGCCCGAGGCTGCCAAGCAGATGGTTCACGAGATTGACGTCATCGAGCCCGACCAGGAGCGTCACGAGGAGTACCAGTACTACGTGGACAAGTACTGCGACACCTACCCGCAACTGCGCCCCATGATTCATGACATGGTCGATCACGAGGCCGACAAGAACTGACGATCACACCGATCAGAGGAGAAGTAATGTCCGAATTGATTGACAAGGCATTGGCTGATTGCGACGACACTGACGTCGTGATCATGGGTCACGACGTGCTTGATGAGACCGGGCGCGTGTTCAAGGAACTGTTCGGTGGCGCGAAGGCGATCATCATTGCCGACGAGAACACCTGGGCCGTTGCCGGTGAGCAGACCAAGACGTCCTTCGAGACCCACGGGGTTGAGACCGTCGAGCCGATGATCTTCCCGGGACGTCCCACCGTTTACGCCTGCTACGAGAACATCGAGAAGATCCGTGACCACATCCGTGACCTCGACGGGGTGATTGCCTGTTCCATCGGTTCGGGCACCCTCAATGACCTCACCAAGCGAGCCAGTGACGAGCTGGGGCGGCGCTACATGAACGTCTGCACGGCCGCATCGATGGATGGATATGCCGCCTTCGGCGCCTCCATCACCGAGAACGGTTTTAAACACACCATGAGTTGTCGCGCCCCCCAGGCCCTCATTGCCGATCTGCCGATGATGGCTGGTGCGCCCCAGCGCTGCACCGCCACCGGACTGGGTGACCTCATCGAGAAGATCCCGGCCGGAGCCGACTGGATCGTCGCTGACGAGCTGGGTGTCGAGCCGATTGACCAAGAGGTGTGGGATCTCGTCCAGGGTCCGCTGGCTAGCGCGATCAGTGACCCGGAGGGCCTTGCGAATGGAAAGCCGGAGGCATTCAACGGCCTCGTCGAGGGTCTTGTGATGTCCGGTTTGGCGATGCAGAAGTACCGCATCTCGTCTCGTCCCGCGTCGGGTGCCGGCCACCAGTTCTCCCATGTGTGGGAGATGGAGCATCTCGGTATGGATCAAGAACCCCCGTTGACCCACGGGTTCAAGGTGGGCCTGGGGACCATCTCGGTGCTGGCCCTGTGGGAGAAGGTATTGGAGCATGACTTCACGACTCTTGACGTCGACACCGCCGTCGCCAAGTGGCCTACGGCCGAGGAGATGGAGGCCAAGGTTCGCGCCAACTTCACCGGAGACATGCTGGAGCCAGCCGTCAAGCAGACGATGGACAAGTACCTCGACGCGGATGCCCTGCGCGAGCGTTTGGAGGTCGTGAGGTCGAAGTGGCCGACCATCCAGGAGCGTTGCCGCGCTCAGGTGATGCCTGCGGCCCGCGTGGAGAAGATTATTCAGGCCGTTGGCGGTATCTACCATCCGGCCCAGATCGGCTTGACCCGGGAACGTTTCCACGACACCTACTACCGGTGCCAGATGATCAGGTCGCGGTACACCCTGCTCGACCTGCTGGTGGAGACGGGGACCATCAGCGACTTCGTTGAGCCGCTGTTCGAGTCTGACGGATTCTGGGGTCAGCGCCCCTGGCCGCAGGACTGACAAGGTCCGTCAGAACTGACACATAGACCGTCGTGGGGTGGGGCCGGCTTACTCGCCCCGGCCCCACCCCACGACTGCATCGAGGAGAGGGTCATGGCCGACAAGTTCGTGGTGGGACTGGATTTTGGCACTCTGTCGGGACGTGCTGTCATCGTCAGAGTTAACGACGGTACCGAAATGGGCACTGCTGTCCACGAGTACCCGCATGGCGTCATGGACCGGGTATTGAGTGCGGCAGGCGGACAGGAATTGCCGCCTGATTTTGCGCTCCAGGACCCTGCTGACTACATGGAGACACTTGAGGTCATAGTTCGCAGGGGCATCGAGGATGCCAAGATCGATCCCGCGCAGGTTGTCGGGATCGGATTGGATGTCACCTCGGCGACGGTCGTGGCCGCGAAGGCGGATGGCACACCCATGTGTCAGCTGTCTGAATTTCGTGATGAGCCTCACGCCTGGGTGAAGCTGTGGAAGCATCATGGTGCGCAGGACCAGGCGGATCGCATCGTGAAGCTCGCACAAGTGCGTCGGGAGCCGTGGCTCGCTCGCTACGGAGGGATTCTCTCCTCCGAGATGCTCATGCCCAAGGTCCTTGAGACCTTGGAATGGGCGCCGGACGTGTACCACGCCACCGATGTCTTTTGTAACGCATTGGACTGGTTGAGGTGGAGGCTGACCGGAGTTCTCGCCTTTTCGGCAGGGGATTCGGGATACAAACGTATGTATCAAGATGGCCAGTACCCGTCCCAGGAATACCTGGCCAGCCTGAACCCTGAATTTGCTGATGTCTTCGTCGAGAAGATGAATGCACCTGTGTTGCCGTTGGGGGCGCGGGTCGGTGGATTGACACCTGAGTTTGCCGAGCGTCTTGGCCTGCCGGCAGGAATCGCCGTCGCGACCGGAAATATCGATGCTCATGTCACGGCAGCAGCTGTTCAGGCAGTTGAGGATGGCCAGATGACGGCCATCATGGGAACCTCTGCCTGCTACGTCGTCCCAGGGCCGCAATTGAAGGAAGTTCCGGGGATGTTCGGCGTCGTCGACGGAGGCATAGTCGACGGCTCATGGGGCTTCGAAGCCGGTCAGACGGCCGTCGGGGACATCTTCGCCTGGTTCGTCAACAATTGTGTCCCAGGTTCCTACCATGACGAGGCCATGCGTCGCGGTATAGGTATCCACGACTTGTTGACTGAGAAGTGCGCGGGTCAGGAGGTTGGAGCCCATGGGCTCATCGCGCTGGACTGGCACAACGGCAACCGATCAGTCCTGGCGGATGCCAATCTGTCTGGAATGATCCTTGGCCAGACCCTCACGACGACCCCGGAGGATCAGTACCGAGCCCTGCTGGAATCAACAGCTTTTGGGGCCCGCACCATCATCGAGTCGTTCCGTGATTCGGGAGTTGACATCGATGAGCTCGTCGTCGCTGGTGGGTTGACCAAGAACACTTTCCTCATGCAGCTGTTCTGTGACATTTGTCGGGTGCCTCTGAGCGTGGGGACCGCGCAGCAGCCGGGTTCACACGGATCTGCGGTCTTTGCGGCAGTGGCCGCGGGTCTCTACCCAGATGTCAAAGCAGCCTCTGCTGCCATGGGAGCGAAGGAGGATGGCGTCTACCAGATCAATGAGGAGAGAGCCGTTCAATATGACGCCTTGTACGCCGAATACGCTCGTCTTCACGACTACTTCGGCCGCGGCGGAAACCAGGTCATGCACCGGCTCAAGGAGATCCGACGCCAAGCACGTTTGCGGGCCCGGGAGGTCAAGAGAGGGTGACGAAGGACGGCATCCTTGCACATCTGTGACATCAACACCTCCACAAGTGCATGACGATGGGGTTGCGAATAGGATTCCCAGTGAGGACCTGAACCCCCACCCATCGCCATGACGAGCGACAACACATCACACAGATCAGGCCAACAAGCCAATACGAGAGGAACATCGTGGCAACCGAACTGACGTGGACCGACACCGACAAGCTCGCTGTCGACACCGCACGAGTGCTGGCGGCCGACGCCGTCGAGAAGACCGGTAACGGGCACCCCGGCACCGCCATCTCCCTGGCCCCGCTGGGCTACCTGCTCTACCACAAGGTTATGGCCGTCGACCCGGCCGACCCGAACTGGCTCGGCCGTGACCGCTTCATCATGTCCGCAGGACACTCCTCGCTGACCCAGTACACCCAGCTCTACCTGGCCGGTCTGGGCCTCGAGCTGTCCGATCTGGAATCCCTGCGCACCTGGGGATCCCTGACCCCTGGCCACCCTGAGTACGGCCTGACGAAATTCGTCGAGACCACCACCGGCCCGCTCGGTGCTGGCGTTGCCAACGCCGTCGGCATGGCGATGGCAGCTCGCCGTGAGCGTGGCCTCCTCGACCCGGACGCCGCTCCCGGAACCAGCCCCTTCGACCACTACGTCTACGCCATTGCCGGTGATGGCTGCATGCAGGAGGGCATCGCTTCCGAGGCGTCGTCCCTGGCTGGGACCCAGGAACTGGGCAACCTCATCCTGTTCTACGACGACAACCGGATCACCATCGAGGGCGACACCACCATCGCCTTCTCTGAGGACGTCGAGGCTCGTTACGAGGCTTACGGCTGGCACGTCCAGCACGTCGACTTCACCAACGGGGGCACCACCTACGAGGAGAACGTCGAGGCCCTCATGGAGGCCATCGACAACGCGAAGGCCGTCACCGACAAGCCGTCCTTCATCCGTCTGACCACCGTCATCGGCTGGCCGATCCCAGTGCTCGCCGGCCTGGCCCAGGTGCATGGTGCGAAGATCGGCACCGAGGGCGTCAGCGCCCTCAAGGAGAAGCTCGGTTTCGAGGACACCCCCTTCGCCATTGACGTCGAGACGGTCCAGAAGGTGCGTTCCGCCTTCGCCGAACGCGGCAAGGGTCTGCGCGAGGCATGGGACAAGAAGTTCGCCGCTTGGCACGACGCCAACCCTGACGGCGCCGACCTCCTTGAGCGGATGCTTGCCCACAAGCTGCCCGACGATCTCGAGATCCCGACCTTCGAGCCCGGCAAGATGAGCACCCGCAAGGCCTCCGGAGCCGTCCTGAGCGCTCTCGGCCCTCAGCTTCCCGAGCTGTGGGGCGGATCGGCAGACCTCGCCGGCTCCAACAACACCACCATGAAGGGGGCCGACTCCTTCCTGCCCGAGGATCGCTGCTCCGAGAAGGATCCAGGTGGCCCCTACGGTCGCACCATCCATTTCGGTGTGCGCGAGCACGCCATGGGTGGCATTCTCAACGGCATCACCCTGTCGGGCCTGACCCGTTGCTACGGCGGAACCTTCTTCGTCTTCTCCGACTACATGCGTCCCTCGGCCCGTCTCGCGGCCCTCATGAAGGTCCCGTCGATCTTCGTGTGGACCCACGACTCCATCGGCGTTGGCGAGGACGGCCCCACCCATCAGCCGATCGAGCACCTGGCTTCCTACCGTGCCATCCCGGGCCTCGACATCGTCCGTCCGGCCGATGCCAACGAGACTGCGGTGGCGTGGCGCACCATCCTGGAGCACAGCGACCGTCCCGCCGGACTGGTGTTGTCGCGTCAGGACCTGCCGACGATCGACCGTAGCGAGTACGCCTCTGCCGAGGGCGTTGCCAAGGGTGCCTACGTCGTGTCCGAGGCCGGCGCCGAGCCCAAGCTCATCCTCATCGGCACCGGATCCGAGCTGTCGGTGGCCCTCGAGGCGCAGAAGAAGCTGGAGGCTGACGGGGTCCCGACCCGGGTCGTCTCTATGCCGTGTCAGGAGTGGTTCGACGAGCAGGATGAGGAGTACCGCGAGTCGGTTCTGCCCAGCTCGGTGACCGCTCGTGTCAGCGTTGAGGCCGGTATCGCCATGGGATGGTCGAAGTATGTCGGCTGCAAGGGTGCTTCGGTCTCCCTGGAGCACTTCGGTGCCTCTGCTGCCGGAACCCTGCTGTTCGAGAAGTTCGGCTTCACCGCCGACCACGTCGCAGAGGTCGCCAAGTCCGTTCTGTGACGCGGACCGAGGCATGACGATGTCGAACCGACGCCGGGCGAGCCAAGACGAGGAGATGCTCCACGTCGCGGAGATGTACTACTTCGAGCAGATGACCCATGCCGCGATCGCCCAACGACTCTCCATGAGCCGTTGGACGGTTGGCAGGATTCTCGAGGAAGCTCGCCGCACCGGGATGGTCAAGATCACCATTGATCACCCACTCGCCCGGCATCACCGGCTCGAGACCGAGTTGGTGGAAACCTTCGGGTTGCAGACGGCCGTCGTCGTGCCCGTCCAGGCCAGTGACGAACTGACCTTGGACCTTGTCACTCGGATGGCAGCTCAGCGGCTGTCCGAGTGGCGACCCCAGCCGCAGGTGGTCGCGGTGAGTTGGGGACGGACGACGGCTCATCTTGCTCAGCACCTGGGGTCTGGTTGGGATCCCGATGTCGTTGTCGCCCAGACCAACGGCGGTGTTGCCGTCACGAGGAACGACCTGGTGGGACGCTCCGTCGTGCGGATGGCCGAACTCGGCCCGGGCAGATCTCTCACCCTGCAGGCCCCGACGATCGTCGGATCGGCGGATCTGGGGAAGATGCTCCGCAAGGACGCGTCGGTCTCACGCCCGCTGGAGGCTGCCCACAAGGCTGATCTCCTCGTCTACTCGCCCGGAGCTGTCAGTACCGATTCGATCCTGGTGACGGCGGGCCACGTCACGAAGGACGGTATCGAGGAGCTGCGTCGCAAGGGTGCCAGCGCAGACATCATGAGCCACTACGTCGATGTCCACGGCGAGGTCGTCGACGAGGAACTGGATTCGCGCACGATTTCAGTGGATTTGGACTGCGTCAGGGTGACAGGCGACGACCACAATCCTTCGCGTTCTCGACGAGTCCTGGCTGTTGCCTCGGGAGCCGAAAAGGCCGAGGCCGTGGGGACCGTGTTGCGGGGAGGATTGTGCACGGATCTCGTTGTCGATGCCCATGCTGCGGAGCAGGCTCTGCAGTGATCCTTTGTGTGGTCTGAAGGCCCATATCCTCATTTCTGCACGGAAGTGCAGACTGCTGACGAATGTGGGATTCGCGTGTGACTAGTGGTTAGCGTGAATGGTGTCGGGCCCATTGCCGGGCCACAACCCACCTTCGGAGGTACGAAGATGCTCAAGATTGCAGTGCTCGGTGCGGGCGTCATGGCCACCGCATTGACCTTCCCCGCTGTCGAGAACGGCAACGACATCCGTCTCATCGGCACCCACCTCGATGATGAGATCATTGATTCCATTCAGGCCACCCGGGAGCATCCTGTTCTCGAGCTCAAGGTCGACGAACGCGTCAAGGCCTATCACTTTGCTGACGCTGCCGAAGCCGTCGAGGGGGCCGACGTCATCATGAGCGGCGTCAACTCTTTCGGTGTGGACTGGGCCGGTGAACAGCTGGCCAAGCTGGCGAAGCCGGGCCAGACCATCCTGTGCGTCACCAAGGGCATGCAGGCTGACGAGGACGGTACCCTTCACATCCTTCCTGATGTGTTGAAGAAGCACATGGGCGACCTTGCCAACGAGGTTCGCTGGGCAGCGATCGTCGGACCGTCGATTGCTGGTGAGCTGGCTGTGCACCGCAACACCTGTGTGGTGTTCTGCGGTGAGGAGCAGAAGGTCCTGGACCGGCTCGCTGCGGCGTATCGCACCGACTACTACCACGTCTGGACGTCCACCGATTTCATCGGACACGAGGTCGGTGCCTGTATGAAGAACATTTTCGCCTTTGGAGGCGGATTTGCGGCTGGCATGCTCGAGAAGGCTGGCCAGACTGATGCCAGGTACGTCATGTACGACTACACGGCAGCCCTGTTCGGTGAGGGAGCCCGTGAGCTCAAGCAGATGGTTTCCTTCATGGGCGGCGATCCCGAGGTGGCCACCGGTCTGGGCGGTGTTGGCGACATGTTCGTGACGACGATGGGCGGACGCAATGTACGTGCCGGCACCTATGTCGGAGCCGGAGTGCCGTTCTCGGAGATCCGCAACGTCAAGATGAAGGGCATCACCCTCGAGGGGGTTGCCGCCATCGGCGTCGTCGGTGAGGCGATCGGAAAGATGACCGAGCGCGGGGCCATTGCCGAGACCGACTTCCCGCTGGTGCGGGCACTGTACGAGATCGTTGCCCACGATGCGCCGCTCGACCTGCCTTGGGAGAAGTTCTTCGGTGGGGAAAGGTGATCACTGGCCCGCCTCGGTAGGGGGGAACCCCAGTGCGGGCGTGACGGTGCCCGAGAGCCGTGAGGCTCTGCACACCTTCCCACGGCCATGAGCACCCACCGTCACTGGTATCTGCCGTCGGCACCCACCGCAGCGGGTGCAAAAACTGCCGACTCGAGAGGGTCTTGAGCACTCTGGTGTTTCACGACCCCGCGGGTCGGTGTTTTTGTGCACCGGGACTGGATTGCTGGGTGCTTCCAGTGGTTTTGCCTGGATGGGCCGGGTAACCGCTCGGTGGTTGTGAACCGGAGGTGCCCTTCGAGCCACCACGACCTAGACTCATCTGGTCGAACTAGAAAGGCTGTCATGAACAACGTCATCGAGGTCACCGACGCGACCTTCGCCTCCGAGGTTCTCGGGGCTGCCAAGCCCGTCCTCGTCGACTACTGGGCTGACTGGTGCGCCCCCTGCAAACAGCTCTCCCCGATCATCGAGGAGCTGGCTGGGGTCTATGGCGACCGGATGGTTTTCGCCAAGGTCGACACCAACGCCAATACCCGGATTGCGGCCGAGCAGGGAATCATGTCCCTGCCCACGATTCAGGTCTGGCAGGGCGGCCAGCTCGTCAAGTCGCTGCAGGGCGGTAAGACGAAGAAGGCGCTCGTCAAGGTCATCGAAGAGTTCGTGCGCTGAGGAGGAATCATGCCGTCCGCCACCAAGAAGGTTTCCCTGGTCCGTCGTAGCGAGGGCCACTACACCGCCACCAACGCGCGTGGCGGTCAGATCCGTTTCGGCTCCGGTCAGGATGCCGAGTTCACCCCCGTTGAGTTGCTGCTGGCAGCCATCGGTGGATGCTCGTCCGTCGACGTCGACACCGTAACGAGCCGTCGCGGCGGGCCGACCCAGTTCACTGTGTCCGTCATGGGCACCAAGGTGAGCGACGAGGAGGGCCGAGCATCCCTGGGAGACGTCTCGGTCGACTTCCAGCTCAGCTTTCCCGACACCGACGAGGGCCATGAGGCGGCGGGACTGGTGAATCGCGTCGTCGCGATGTCGCGAGACAAGAACTGCACCGTTTCTCGCACGGTTGAGGCGCAGACCCCGGTGACCTTCAGCGTCGCCGGTGAGCCCTTGGACTGAGGCACCTCACGCGGAGGTCCTGGGAACTCCACACAGACGTGACGATGGCCGGGCCCGGCGACGAAAATCCCCGGGCCCGGCCATCGTGTGTCAGCAGGAGATGAGATCGCGCAGCCAGGCGATCATGTTGTCCTCAGCCTCCTTCGCTTGGGGGAAGGCGAGGGTGAAGCTCTGGGTGGCGTGGGCCATCCCCGGGATTGTCGTCAGCTGTACCGGCACCCCGGCCGCTTCCAGCTTGTGTTGCCACGCGAAGGAGTCGTCGCGTAGCGGGTCGACCTCGCAGTTGAGCACAAACGTCGGCGGAAGGCCGGTCGCATCCTCCAGACAGATCGGGTTGCTGCACGGGTCGTCAAGACTTGCCCCATGAGACAAGTAACGAACATGGCTGTGGTGCAGCGCGGCCGCGAGACCGGGGGCGTCACGCTGGGCCTCGACCATCGCGTCGGAAGTGTCTGAAAGGTCGAGAACCGGCACCTCGAGGACCTGACCGAGAATCTTCGGGCCACCCTCGTCACGGCAGGTGATTCCTGTCGCAGCCGCGAGATTTCCACCGCCTGAGTCCCCGCCGACGACAACCCTGGATGCGTCAAACCCCTCAGCTTGGGAATTTTCTGCAACCCATCGCACGACATCGACGACGTCATGCAAGTTCTCGGGGTAGTTGTGCTCGGGCAGCAGCCGGTAGTCGACGCTGACGACGCACATGCCGGCACGCTGGGCAATGCTGGCCGTGCGGGAGAGCACGGTGCGCGGAGAGCCGTGAACAAAAGCCCCGCCGTGGGCCCACACCAGTACTGGAGTGGGATCAGGGAGGCCCTCCGGACGCTGGATCAGGACCGGGATGGGGCGATCGCGGCCTGGCACCATGCGATCCTCGAGCTCCAGCGAGTTGGGAATCTCGGGTGTCAATTTTCCCCGCAGGCTTGCTGCGAAGTCGTTTTGCTGCGCCCGTTGCTCCGCGAGCGTCTGTTCCTTCTGGGGCTGACGCTCCAGGATTTCGGCTAGTCGTGGATCTAGTTTCATCTCACTTCACCCTTGTCACTCGTGTGATGCACAACGATCCGAGGACGGCCAGGACGATCGTTGCGATGAAAAGTCCGGGATAGCCGGTCGTCTTCACCAGCGTCGCGCCGATACCGGGAGCGAAGACGATCGGCAAGGAGTTGGCGGCGTTGAGGAAGCCCAGGTCACGAGCCGAATCGTCGCGGTTGGGCAGGACCTCGACCATGAGTGCGCCATCGACGGCCATGTACGTACCGAAAGCGGCGCCGCCCAAGGCTGCGAAGACGGTGAGGGTCCAGGGCTCGTTGACCAGGAAGAGAGGGATGACACCCGCTCCTGCGATGAGCGGGGCGATCATCGTGAAGGGTTTGCGACGTTTGACCTTGTCGGACCATGGCCCGGTGATGACGTCGAGGATGACGGCGGTGACGGCAAGAACCGATGAGTTCATGGCAATGAGCTTTCCGGCGGCTGCCCGTGTCATTCCCATCTCGTCAGTGGCGATGTAGAGCTGGAACTGCATCACCATGAACAGGGAGATGACGAAAAGGAACCGGCCAACCAGAATCCACCAGAACTGTCCGTCCGAGGGCGGCTTCATCTGGGATGCGAACTGACGCCAGGTGACCGGTGGCCGCGGGGAGTGATTGCGCAGCGGGTGAGGCGGCAGAAGGAAGACCACGATGATGCTCGAGATCAGCATCATCCAGGCTGCGACGAGGAATCCTTGGGATGGTCGGGTGACAAGCGCCCCTGCGATAACCGCACCAATGATCTGGGCCAGAAGATAGCCCGCGCCGCCAAAGGCGGACACCTTGCCGAGTACGGAGTCGGGGACGTAGTCCGGGGGAACGGCGTTGAAGGCGCCGAGCATGCAGTTAAGTCCGCCTTGGTAGATCATGTGCGCGATGACGAGGAGGGCGGGGTTTCTGGTCAGGCCGATGGCGGCGAAGGCCAGGGTTCCGACGATTGCGCCGCCGATGATCCAAGGGTTGCGCGGGCCGAATCTTGACCTCGTGCGGTCTGACAGGGTGCCCGCCGTGATCATGCAGATGACAGCTGCGATGGCTCCCGTGGTGGTGAGCAGGGCAAGGAAGTCGACCTTGTCCTCAGGCTTTACTTCAGCAGCCAGTGCCGCGAGCAATGTTCCACAGGCTGCGCCGACGGCGGCCCAGCCCAACTGTCCGATGAACATGACTGTGCCAAGACGGCCGGTACTCGCGTACTGCTTCTGCTGAGGCTGGGCAGCTTCGTTCGGGGTTGTCGTCATGGGCTTGCTCCTTTGCCGGGGAGGTGCGGGTGGGCCGACCTCCACAAACCCTAGTGGTACTAGGTATTGTAGGACATGGTTCCCGGCGTGGTCGACATCTGGGGTGGCTCGGGCACGTCGGAGAACCCAAAATCCCGCCTCGCGGGCGGTTGAAACACTGCCTTGAGCTGTAAGTCCGTGAGACGGGATTCTTGTGAACCGGAGCTGAGGGGAGTGTGGGGTCGGCGTCGGCTTACCCGTAGGCTGACACGGTGCCCCGATCGCCTCTTCCACAACGTCACGGCCTGGAATCGGCATGGGTCCACACCCCCGATCACGGAGAATGCCGCAGGTTGGCGACCGCACGGGGGATTGACGGCTGGCCCTGGCCGACGATGCGTGACTATCTGGTCGAAAAGCTCGTCAGAGTGGGTGGGCAACGAGTTGACGAGATGCTCGACGAGGGGAGGTTCGTCGACGAAGCCGGATGTGCCTTCACGGGGAGCTCCCCCTTCGCTCCGCAGACATTTGTCTTCTTCCACCGCGATCTTCCTGAGGAGACTTCTGTCCCGGCTGGTATCGGGATCTTGTACGCCGACGATCGGATCCTGGCCGTCGACAAACCGCACTTCCTGTCGTCAATTCCGCGAGGCCAGCACGTTCTCGAGTCGGTGGTTGTCCGGCTGCGGACCCAGCTGGGGTTGCCAGAACTGACCGTGGCCCATCGTCTCGACCGGGTCACTGCCGGAGTGCTCCTGCTGACCAGGGAGAGGAAGTGGCGTCGGCCCTACCAGGAGATGTTCGAACGCCGGAAGGTGTTCAAAAAGTACCGGTTGGTCGCCCCTGTGGCGCAACACCGTGCCGGGGACGGGGTCGTGGTGGCGAAAGACGGCTGGCAGGTGAGGTCGAGAATCATCAAGGAACGAGGCATCCTGCAGGCTCGTGAGATTCCGGGCGAGCCGAATGCCGTGACTGGCATCACTTTGCTGGCCGAGCATGAGGGGCTGGGCCTCTACGAGGCTAGACCGAGGACGGGTCGCACCCACCAAATTCGTCTCCACATGCAGCGGTTGGGAGCTCCCATAGTCAATGACCCCTTTTACCCGGTACTTCTGGATACCCCGGTGGATGACTTCAGCCACCCGCTGCAGTTGCAGGCCTGGCAGATGGGATTCACCGACCCCGTCTCCGGGGAGCCAAGGATCTTCACGTCGAGGTTGGGTCTGTCCGCCTGGCAGTAAGTGACATGGGCCCACCCGAGAATGAGGTGACGAAAATGGCCGCCTCCCCGGAACACGATTCGTAGGAGCGCTTCCCGCTGTGCCAGAGCGGTGTCTCTCGGTGTGGAGCACCCACTGCTATTCCACTGAGACAGTGGTTCGCCGCATCGCCTCGTACCTTCACGAAGCGACACGGCGAAAACTGACGAGAGACTCAGCGTCCCAGCTCGGCGAGGAAGCTCTCCGCGTCGAGGGCCGCACGACATCCGGATCCGGCCGCGGTGATGGCCTGCTGGTAATGGGAGTCGACCAGGTCACCGCAGGCGAAAACTCCCGGCAGGTTGGTGCGGGTGGATGGCTCGGTGCACACGACGTATCCGGCATCGTCCAGGTCGACCTGGCCCCGGAGCAGCTCGGAGCGCGGGTCGTGTCCGATGGCTTCGAAGACTCCTGACACCTCGAGTTGACGTTCCTCGCCGGTCTTGGTGTCACGCAGGGTCACCGACTCCAGTTTGGATTCGCCCTGCATGGCGACGATCTCGCTGTTCCATGCGAAGGTGATCTTGGGGTCGGCCTCGGCACGGTCGGCCATGATTTGGGAGGCGCGTAGCTTGTCACGACGGTGAACGAGGGTCACCGAGTTGGCGAACCGGGTGAGGAAGGTGGCCTCCTCGACCGCGGAGTCACCGCCGCCGACGACAGCGATGTCCTTGCCGGTGAAGAAGAACCCGTCACAGGTGGCGCACCAGGACACGCCACGACCCGACAGACGGACCTCGTCCTCGAGACCGAGCTTGCGGTAGGCCGATCCCGTGGCGAGGATCACCGCGCGGGCGTGGTGAGTGTTTCCATCGGTGTCGATGACCTTCTTGATCTCACCGGTGAGGTCAACCTCGGTGACATCGTCAGCGACGAGCTCGGCCTCGAATCGCACAGCCTGGGCGCGCATCTGAGCCATGAGATCCGGACCCATGATGCCCTCGGAGAAGCCGGGGTAGTTCTCGACCTCGGTGGTCTGCATGAGGGCGCCACCGGCATCCATGGATCCCTCGAAGACGAGCGGCTTCAGCCCTGCGCGGGCGGTGTAAACGGCTGCGGTGTATCCAGCCGGACCGGAACCGACGATGATGACGTCACGGGGCTCGTCGTCGCCTCGGGTGTCGGTGTCAATGGTCTCGGCGGTCGGTTGAACGGTGTCGGTCTCCGAGGAATCGGACAGCGAGATGTTGCCGAGGATGGTGTTGGGCACGAGGGGCTGAGTTGTCATGGCGTCTCCTGGTCGGTGACTGGTTCAGGGATCAACCTATCCAGCACACAAAGGGTTCAGGACATTCCCGGTGGGGATTAGGGGCGGACGGCGGGCCCTCCGGTGCTCTCACGAATGACGAGGTGCCAGGGTACGGGGACGTCGGTTCCTGGTTTGTGCGTGTCACTGCTGGATTGGCCGATGCGTCGGGTGAGGATCGTCAAGGTCTTGTCAGCGAGCGCGTTCAGATCAGGAGCGATGGTGGTCAGGGTCGGGGTTGAGTAGACACCCTCTTCAGTGTTGTCGAATCCCGCGATTGCAATGTCTTGCGGGACTCGCACCCCAGCTTCGTGACAGGCGCGAACCGCACCGATAGCCATTGTGTCGTTGAAGCAGAAGACGGCGTCAGGCTTTTCCGTGAGGCCGAGGAGATGGTTCATGGCATCAAACCCAGCTGATCGCGAGTAAGTAGGTACACCCACCACCAGGTCGTCGTCGAGGGGAATGGCTGCTGTTTCTAGCGCCTGACGATATCCGGTGAGCCGCGTCGATGCAGTGCCCTGATCTGGGACGTGACCTATGGCGGCGATCCGTTGGTGCCCAACTTCGATGAGATGCTCGGTCATCCGACGTGCTGCGTCGACAGATCTCACTGCGACATGGTCATGATCGGGTGGAGTTGCCCGCTCACCGAGTAACACCATGGGAACACTGGTGGGATGGTCGGAAATCTCCTCCGAGGTCAGAGACAGGGGTGAGAAGACAATCCCATCAACGACGCCCCGGCCGAACCGAGTGAGTACTCGATTTTCCATGACGGGATCCGCGCCAGTCAGCTCCATCAGAGCGATGAGCCCCTCCTTCTTGGCCCGCTCTGAAATACGAGAGGCGAGCTCTGCGAAATAAGGGGTCTCAATTTCCGGGAGAGCCAGAGCGATGAATCCGGTTCGTCCGGCTTTCAACTGGCGCGCTGCGCGATTGGGTTGATAGCCGAGTTCCTTGATGACCTGCTCGACCCGAGCCCGGGTCTCAGGGCGGACGTGGGGGCTCTCATGTACAACGTTGGAAACAGTTTTGACGGACACCCCTGCAGCTTCGGCAACATCCACGAGGCGCGCTGTCATGGTCATGATTCTAGATCCTCGTGATGGTTCGAGCAATGTCGCAGGGCTGACGTTTCGGCGTGTACCTTGCATGTTCCGTTACATCGTTGTAAGAATGGATTACAACGTTGCACAGGAGCTACGGAGACGGCACCGACGTCGTCGCATAGAGGAGACATCCATGAGGACAACGACTGTCCACGTCCATCCCGCCTATCAGGTGGGAGAAGTAAACCGGAGGATCTTCGGCAGTTTCGTCGAGCACATGGGTCGCTGTGTCTACACCGGCATCTTTGAGCCGAATCATGCCGATGCTGATTCCCGCGGATTTCGGCGTGACGTGGCAGCACTCGTCAAGGAACTAGGAATTACAGTTCTGCGCTATCCCGGCGGAAATTTCGTCTCGAACTACCGTTGGGAGGATGGCGTCGGACCGCTCGAGGAGCGACCGAGGAACCTTGATTTTGCGTGGCGGTCGGTTGAACCCAACACCGTTGGGGCCAATGAGTTTCTCGCATGGTGTCGACGCATGGGTATTGAGCCGATGCTCGCAGTCAATCTTGGGACACGTGGGCTCAACGAGGCCATGGAATTCCTCCAGTACGTGAACGGAGATACTGACACCCGTCTTCCCCAGTTGCGTAGGAGCCATGGGTGGGAAGATCCGTGGAACGTCGAGACCTGGTGTCTGGGAAATGAGATGGACGGACCTTGGCAGATGGGCCACAAGACGCCCGACGAATATGCCCGGACGGTGACCGAGGTGGCCAATGCCTTCCACCGCTTCGACGACAAGCTGTCACTCATTGCGTGCGGTTCGTCATCGCGGTCTATGCCGACGTTCGGACGCTGGGAGCGCGTCGTCGTCGATGCAGCGTTCGACAACCTCGACATGGTGTCAGCCCACGCCTACTACGAGCCCATAGATGATGATGTCGCCTCCTTCGCCTGTTGCGCAGAGGACATGGAGAGGTACATCCGCGATGTCGCCGCCACCCTCGACCACGTCGCGGCCATGCATCACAGCGACCGTCGACTCAAGATCTCCTTCGACGAGTGGAATGTCTGGTATCAGAGCCGGTTTGGTGGGGAGAATTCTATCGGCATGGAGCATGCGCCACACCTCATCGAGGACACTTACTCGGTCTTGGACGCGATGGTCGTGGGCTCCCTCCTCATTACCCTGCTACGTCATACGGACAGGATTGGTGTTGCATGTCAGGCGCAGCTTGTCAATGTCATCGCTCCGATTCGTACTGAAGAGGGTGGTCGCGCCTGGAGGCAGACGATCTTCCACCCATTCGCGTTGATGTCACGACACGCTCGCGGGGTGGTTCTTGATACTCGCTGCGAGGGACCGGCAATCTCCACACAACGGTGGGGAGGGGCCGATCAGGTGTGGACCGTGGCGACGTGGGATGCCGAGAACCATGATCTCGTGGTCTTCCTCGTAAACCGTGACCTTCACGAGAGAGCTCGGGTGCGGATCGATCTGCGGGCCTTCGGCGACTGCAAGGTTGTCGAGTGCCTCGCTCTCGACGATGAGGACATTGCAGCTGTCAACACTGCAGACCGACCAAACCGCGTTGAACCGCGCAACGCTACCTGCGACATCACGTCAGGAATTCTCACTTTCGATGCCAATCCGGCGAGCTGGAATTGCCTGCGGCTGAAGACCTCGTCCAATGAGGACAACTGATTTTCGGAATGGGTGGATCGATGTCGATCTGACCAACAAGGAAGGAAGAACACAGCATGATTGAAAATCTGACACGACGGGGTTTCCTCTCTGGCACAGTGGCGGCCGGTGCGGTAGTCGGCCTGACTGCTTGCGGTGGCGGCAAGTCTGCCGGTGGTACGGCGAGCGACCAGGCATCGGGCAGTGGCGGAAAGACGTACGACGGTCCCAAGGTTGAGCTCACCTTCTGGAATGGCTTCACCGGTGGTGACGGTACCTTCATGAAGAAGCTCGTCAACAAATTCAACTCCAGTCATGACAACATCAAGGTCACCATGCAGTCCATGCAGTGGGCCGACCTTTACAAGAAACTTCCGACCGCTGTCACAGCAGGCAAGGCCCCTGACGTGGCTGTCATCCACCTTGACTCGGTGGCGACCATGGCGGCCCGCAAGTCCATCCAACCTCTCGACGACGTTGCCAAGGCACTTGATCTGAAAGGCTCCGACTTTGCGAAGGTGCCGTGGGTAGCTGGAATCTACCGCGATGTGCGGTACTCGATTCCGCTCGACGTCCATCCCATGGGCCTGTTCTTCAACAAGACCGTCATGGACAAGGCTGGGCTGGATCCCAATAAGCCGCCGCAGACCCAGGGCGATTACATGTCTGCGTTGGAGACACTCAAGTCCAAGGGGGTTGCTGGGCACTGGGCATCACCGTTCCAGTTCACCGGAGGAATGAGCGTCTACAGCTTGGTGTCCCAGTTCGGTGGAGGACTCTTCTCGGAGGATGCCTCCCATGCGACGTGGCACGAAGAGCCGGGTATCAAGGCCATGACGTGGTGGATGGATTTGGTCAAGAAGGGGTATTCCCCAGCCAAGGTTGCCCAGGATGCGGACTTCGTCGCCCTTCAGAACGGGAAGACCGCTTTCAACTGGAATGGCATCTGGTCGCTTAACACCTTGGCTGAGAACAAGGCTTTGGAGTGGGGGGTTGCCCCGTTGCCACAGATCGGTGAGCGTAAGGCCGTCTGGGCTAACTCTCACCAGTTTACGATCCCGACACAGCGCAATGGGAACTCAAACCGTGCGGATGCTGCCAAGGTGTTCGTCAACTGGGTTTCCCAGCAGTCGCTGGAGTGGGCCAAGGGCGGCCAGATCCCGGCACGTAACTCGGTCCGCGAAAGTGATGGTTTCGCCAAGCTGACTGGCCAGTCAACCTTGGCCAAGCAGATCAACGATGTGGTGTTTCCCCCAACCGTCCCTGGCATCAGTGATGTCATCGGTGAGTTCTATCGCGCTGTCAACGAAATCATGCTTGGTGGCAAGGGAATTGAGTCGACGTTGAAGGAATCCGCCAGCAGAGCCGACAAGATTCTCGAGGAGAACCGAAAGAAGTATCAGTGATGTCGGTCTCAAGGGAAGGAACTACAAGGAGGAAACGTAAGAGCGTCGAGGGCTCTGCGGGTGTTGCGTTAGTCTTCCTCACTCCCTACCTCGTCGTGTTCACGGTCTTCGTCGCCGTTCCTGCAGTGTACGGCATCTGGATCAGTCTGCATGACTGGGACTTCACCCTCCCGGCGCGTCCTTGGGTGGGGTTGCAGAACTATGCGGACCTGTTTGACCCACAATCGGTGCAGTACGAGCAGTTCTGGCGAGGCATGGCGAACACCGGTATCTTCACGGTGGCGAGTGTGCCTTTCCTTGTAAGCCTTCCGTTGGGGCTCGCAATCCTGCTGAGCATGAAGTTCCCGGGGCGGACGTTCTTCCGGGCAGTGTTTTTCGCTCCCTACGTGCTCGGCGTCGCTGTCATCGGTGTCATGTGGAGATACCTGCTGGACGGCAACTTCGGTCTGGTGAACGCCATCTTCCACACAAACATCCAGTGGACCACCTCCCAACCCTGGGCCTGGATTGGTCTGGTCGGTGTCACGGTCTGGTGGACGATCGGGTTCAACGCAGTGATCTACATGGCTGGCCTGGCCAATATCCCTCAGGAACAGTATGAAGCTGCGGCCATCGACGGTGCTGGACGGTGGCAGCAGTTCAAGTACGTGACCATGCCAGGGCTGCGTCCCGTGTTGATCTTCGTTCTTGTCACAACGGTGTTGGCCAGTGCCAACATGTTCGGCCAGTCTTACACCATCACCCAGGGTGGCCCGGCTGAGTCGACACGGACCGCAATCATGGTCATCACCGACCTGGGATTCAGCCAGAACCGTGCCGGTCAGGCCGCCGCGGAGAGCTACATCCTTGCTGCCATCCTCATTGTGATCTCAATCGCGCAGTACTACGCCACACGCGATCACAAAGAGGCGAAGGACCGACGTCGGTTCCGTCATACGGCCCGGTCCAGGAAGGGCGAACTGTCATGAGGAAGACATGGAGGAATCCGATGTTCTGGGTAATGATGGTAATTCTTACCGTCATCTTCCTCGGGCCTCTCGTGGTCATGATCCTCACCTCGTTCAAGACGAGCATCGAGGCAAAGCAAGTTCCGGCCACATTCTTTCCACACACCTGGACGTTGCGTGCCTACCGGCAGTTGCTGTTCGTAGATGATGCGAGTCCGGTTCTTCGATGGGTACTGAACTCATTTGTGGCTGCGACGGTCAATTCGGTACTGACCTGTTTGTTTGCCGCGATGGCTGCCTACGCCTTCGCCCGCCTGCGGCTGCCCGGGAAGAACGTCCTGTTCGCAATCGTCCTGTCGACGATGTTCGTGCCGGGATTCATCTTTCTCATGCCGAACTTCGAGTTGATGTCGAAGCTTCAGTGGTTGGACTCGCTTCCCGCGATCATCTTCCCGGGAACCGCAGGAGCTTTCGGAGTGTTCTTCCTCAGACAATTCTTCGTGGCGCTGCCGAAGGAGTTCGAGGAGAGCGCGAGGATTGACGGAGCCGGACCATTCACGACCTTCTTCAAGATCGTGCTCCCCAACGCCAAGGGAGCCTTGGCGACCCTGCTCGTGCTGTCTTTCCTGGGCAACTGGAATGACTTCGTCTGGCCGATTTATGTGTTGTTCAGCGACGCGAGTCTCACGCTCCCAGTCGGTCTGACCCGCCTGCAAGGAAGTTACACAATTGACTACCCGGTCATCATGGCTGGCGCGACGATGGCAGCCGTCCCGGTTCTCGTCATTTACGTAGTCTTGCAGCGGTACATCATCGAAGGCGTTGCCAGCTCCGGCCTCAAGGGGTGAGGATGTGATGTCGAAGCGGCCTTTCGCAGCGCTTGTGCTGGGGTTCTGTCTGATCGTGATGGGTTGTGACGCCGGTAACCGACCGGACCCGACTCCCCGCGCGACTCCGGGGATTGCTGCCGGCCAGATCATCAACCCAGTGTCGCGGAGCTTTGCCGACACCTGGGCCGACCCGTCAGTTATCAGGGGTGTGGATGGCTGGTGGTACGTCTATGCGACGTCAGACCCGCTGCGTGCCGGAGGGGCTCCTGCCCTAGGGCATGTTGCCAAGACAAGGGACTGGCAGCACTGGACGTATGTCGGACCGCTTCTCACCTCGGAGAACATGCCCGACTGGATCAGTCCGGCAGCCGGACTCTGGGCCCCGGATGTTCGTCGTATCGGTGACCGATATGTCCTTTACTTCGCAGTGACGGAGACAGCTCTCAACGCCGGGAAGGACGACTCGGCGATCGGCGTTGCGACGGCTCCCTCTCCAGTAGGGCCGTGGACAGTGAAACCGGAGCCGCTCGTCCCTCCTCACTCCGATGGACACGACGGGTGGTTCTCGACCATTGATCCAACTGGATTCACGGATGTCGACGGTACTCATTACCTTTACTGGGGCTCGTACCGTGGCGGGATTTTTGCTGCGCGAACCGCTCCGGACGGCCTCTCCTTGGCGACAAAACCGGTACAGGTTGCCCATTCTGACCGGTACGAGGCTCCCTACGTCGTCAAACATGGCGACCAGTACTACCTTATGGCGTCCTCGGCAAATTGTTGTGCCGGGCCGAGTACCGGATACTCGGTCTTTGCGGGACGTGGTCAGTCGCCGTTGGGCCCATTCCTCGACGCTGACGGCACCGCCATGACGAAGTCGAACTCAGGTGGGAGCATCGTCGTGACCCAGAACGGTAACAAGTGGATCGGTGCCGGCCACAACGCCGTTTTCACTGATTCGTCAGGACAGGACTACCTCCTCTACCACGCACTGGATCGGGTACGGCCATGGCTTGGGGAGGCCGGAGGGATCAATCGACGTCCGCTCCTGGTCGACCGCCTGGAGTGGATTGACGGTTGGCCGATGGTCAACGGTGGTGCGGGGCCCTCTGACACACCCAGCTCCGCGCCGTTAACAGCCTCTCTACTAGGTGGAGAACCGTGGAATGCCTCGTCGCAATTCACCAATGCTCATCCGGTCGACGCTGGAGGGGTCAATCAGGCCATGCGAATCGAAGGTGAGCGCGTCGTCTCACGAAAGAGACTTCCGGCGGACGACGTGCGCCTGGAGGTGGATGTACTGCCCAAAGATTCGATCTCTGTGGAACTGGCGGATGACGTCAGTGTCGAGGTGGACGCGGATTCCGGTGTGCTGAGGGCGAGACGAGATTCGTGGACTGGGTCAACAGAGTTCCCGAAGGACGGATCGTGGCGAACCCTTGTTGTCACCATTCAGGGGCCGCAGTTGCGCGTGGCACTGAGACCGGCGGGATCAAGCGATGCATCGGCCTCCCTGGTCTCTCCGAAGGGTCGTCAGTTTGAAGGCGGCCCTGTGAAAATCTCCGGCCACGGTGTCGTGACTAACGTCGTCGCGGCCCGGACCCACAGCATCCATGACGACAGGGCACCGCAGCCAACTCCCGTCGGGACACCGCAGCGGGTCGATCTGGTAGCCGCTGTGAGCGGAAGCAACGTCGAGTGGTCGTGGATTCGCCGGCCTTCTGGCGTTCACACGAGGGGTGGCGCGATCGTTTGGCCAGTCACCGACGGAGATCTCGCGGGGGAGGGCGCCTCGGGTGGATTGCTGCTGCGTGACCCACCGGAGGGAGACTGGATCGCTCAGGTGAAAGTCGGTCTGGACCTTGGTTTGGACACGGTCCGTAATTATCAGCAGGCCGGGATGGTGGTCATCAATGGTGATGACGACTTCATCCGCCTTGGCGCGGTGGCTGTTGAGGGAACGCGCATCGTCGAATACGGACGCGAGATTACCGATGCGGATCGGTTCCGCAGTTACGGTGGGGCAGTGGTCGGTCGACCTGCGGGTGTGACATGGCTACGTGTTGCCCATCACGTCGACCATGGCGGTGAGCACCTCTACCGATCGGCGCTCAGCCATGACGGTCGCCATTGGACGTGGGGCGCCACGTGGACGATGTCGTCGGCCTCTCGTCCACGAATTGGGCTGTACGCCGGGGGAGGGGAAAACCCAGCGGTGGAGGCCCACTTCTCCGATCTCATCTTTGTGAATGCGTCGTGGCCTTCCTGAGCACCTCCTGTGGAGATGAGAGGTGGCGAGGTCGATTGGACGGCGGGTTCCCTGACTGGGGGTTGACGCGATCCCCGTGGCGCCTGACCACGGTCGGATCCGACCCCGTTGGAGGGTGGGACTGCAGCCTCGAACCTTCTCCGCTGACGGGAACACGTTGCTGGACAGTGCATCGACCAGTTGGTGCGGTCGTGAACACTTGGAGTTATGAGTGAGTCGACGAATGGTCCCCGTGAGCCGCGTGAACCCAATCCCCTCCAGCACGGCGAGGAGGGAGGCTACCCCTCTCGCCCTGACGACAATCGCCAGAGCTGGGCGCAGGATGCCTACTGGTCGCGCAGTAACGATTCCTGGACGAACCAGGGAAATCCGTCAACCACCCAGCCTCCTCCGTGGGAGGCTTCTGAGCAGCCGGCCCCGAGCGCGGGTGGCAAAAACCCCGACCCGGCTAAGGGCTCGTCGCGATCGGCCCGGAAGGGCTTTCGGGGCGGCACAGTTGTTCTCGTCGCCGTGTTGGCGGCGGCTGTTGGCGGCGTTTCCGGGGGCCTTGTCGATCGCTCCCTGGCAAGGAACGACGCCCCGGCTGTGACGTCGAGCCCTGCATCCCCCAACAGCGTCACCAAGGTGGTTCAAGGCTCACCCTCCGCCCCGGACTGGACGGCCACCGCCTCCGCCGTGTCGAACTCGGTAGTCGCCATTACCGTGAGGACGGGCAATGGCGGAGGCGAGGGGTCGGGAGTCGTCGTCGACACGAACGGCAACATCGTCACCAACAATCACGTCGTTGCCGACGCGGTTTCGGGCGGCCAGTTGACGGTTTCCATGGGCAACAAGACCTACGAGGCCAAGGTAGTTGGTACAGATCCATCGACGGACCTTGCCGTCATCCGGGTGACGAACCCGCCGAAGTCCATGAAGCCGATCGGTGTTGCTGACTCCAGCAAGTTGACCGTTGGGTCTCCTGTGATGGCCGTCGGTAATCCGCTCGGCCTGTCGGGGTCGGTGACGACCGGAATCATCAGTGCTCTCAATCGTCCGGTCACCACCATGAATCGCAGTAATTCACGGGATCTGCTGGGATCTCGAGATTCGTCGTCGGGTGTGGTCGTCACGAATGCTATCCAGACCAGTGCAGCCATCAATCCGGGCAACTCAGGTGGTGCTCTCGTCAATGCCAATGGTGAGCTCATCGGGATCAATTCCTCCATTGCGAGCCTTTCGTCAAGTAATTCCGAGCAATCGGGCAATATCGGAATCGGCTTTGCGATCCCGTCAAATCTTGCCAAATGGATTGCCGATCAGATCATTGACACCGGAAAGGCAACTCACGCCTTCCTGGGCATCTCCGTGCGTGACGTCGCTGGCAGCAAGGATGGTGTCCAAGTCCTCGGAGCCGGGATCGCCACGGTCTCACCCAACTCGGCAGCTGACAAGGGCGGGCTGCAGCGTGGCGACGTCATCACCAAGATCGACGACACCGATATCGTGTCCGGAGAGTCCCTGGTCGGTCTCGTGAGGTCGTTCAAGCCTGGCCAGAAGGTCAAGATCAGCTACATCCGTGGTTCGCAGCAGGCCACCGCCGACGTCACCTTGGGTACGGCGAAGTCCTGATACGGGTTACGCGACGTGGGAAGGGGCCCCGCAGCTGCTGTGGCTTCGGGACCCTTCCCACGGGCGCAGGACTGGCGAGTCACATCAGATCGAGGACTGCACGAGCAGTTGCATCGTCGACGACGAGGTCCGTCGCCACCCTGGCACGCAGTGCGGCCAACAGTCCGACAGCCTTGGCGCGGCCAGCGACGACACAGAGCCGACGCGGTATGCGCTGCAACTGGAATGGGGCCAATCCGGTCGCCCTCTTGTTGAACTCGACGTCATAGGCGCCGTCAGCCTTGAGAAAGACGGTGTTGACGTCACCAACAACTCCGGACCGCATCAAATTCGCCTTTTCCTCATCGGTGATGTAACCGGCGGAATAGACGTGGGAGGGGACTGGGCTGTCGAGGGCCCCCACGCCGAACACGGCGAGGTCGAGCTCGCGATGTGCCTTGAGTACTGCCTGAACGGAGCGCTCCTGCCACATCGCGGCCTTCGTCGTAGCATTGTCGAAGAATGTCGGGACCGGGAAATGAATGACCTCACCCCCAAACGCGGCAGCCATTCTGGAAAGGATTGATCCAACGTAAGGAATCCCTGAACTAGCGGGGTTGGCCGACCCATTCATCTGTACGACGCGCACTCCCTTGACGTCCTTGGGGACGACATAATGGGTGACGGCATCCAGGGTTGTTCCCCAGGCAACTCCTATCGCGGAATTGTCCTCGATCATGTCCGTAACCATCTGTCCGGCGATCCTGGCCACCTGGTCCAGGCGGTGAATCTCGGTCGTCCCTGATTTCACCGGCACGACAGTGGTGTTGACCCCGAACATCCTCGTCAGGGTGGAATCCAGGCCGTTACGTAACCCAGTCGGCTCTGACAAGGTGATACGCACAACTCCGGATTGACGTGCCTGTTTGAGAAGGCGAGACACGGTTGAGCGGGATGTGCCGAGATGGCTGGCGATGGCATCCATCGTCTCGCCCTGCATGTAATACATGGACGCTGCTGTCCATACGTCATTGGACAATTCGTTCATGCCCCTCCCCTTGCCATGCACATAAGTGCAGAATTGCGATTCTCCGGCGCCGTAGATGTTTGACTGAGCCACGTCCAGCCCCCACAGGGTCGGGACGACGGTCCCCGTTTGCTGAATCCTACGGGATCGACCGCCACCGGCGAGTAAATCGGTGTCAATGGATGACGCCACGACGAAGGAGTCCTCATGCTTCTCGAAACTGCGGTGCCCGCCGCGACGATCTTCGGATCTGAGTTCCTGGGCACCATGATCCTCATTCTGCTGGGTTGTGGCGTCGTCGCCAACAACCTCCTTCCCAAGTGTAAGGGCAATCCCGCTCCCGGTTCCCTCCAGATCAACTGGGGATGGGGCTTCGGTGTGATGTTCGGTGTCTACGCAGCCTACAAAACCGGCGGACACCTGAACCCGGCCGTCACCATCGGCCTCGCACTTGCTGGTAAGGACCTGGCCAACGGCATTCCCGCCACCGCGAGCAACATCATCATCTACATCCTCGCCCAGTTCGCCGGTGCCTTCGTCGGCGCCGTGCTCTGCTGGCTGGCCTACAAGCAGCACTACGACGAGGACTGCGACCCGGCCCTCAAGCTCGGTACCTTCGCCACCGGCCCTGAGATCCGCAACCCGCTGTGGAACACCATCACTGAGGCCATCGGCACCTGGGTCCTCGTGCTCTGGGTCATCATTTCCGGCTTCACCCAGGGTGTGACTATTGGCCCGCTCGCCGTCGCCCTGCTCATCGTCTCCATCGGCGCCTCTCTCGGCGGCCCCACCGGATACGCCATCAACCCGGCTCGTGACCTTTCCCCTCGTATCGCCCACGCCGTCCTGCCGATCAAGGGCAAGGGTGGCAGCGACTGGGGCTACTCCTGGGTTCCGGTTGTCGGCCCGATCATTGGCGCTGTTCTCGCTGCCCTCACCTACACCATCTTCTGGCACTGAGTAGATTTCTCACTGTTACACCAGAGCTGATTTCGTATCAGTCGCAACCTCTCAGACAAGTCAACGTAGACAAGAAAGGCAACAATCATGAGCGACGAGAAGTTCGTGCTCGCCATCGACGAGGGCACCACCTCGACCCGGGCCATCGTCTTCAACCACTCGGGCCAGATCGTGGCCGTCGGCCAGCAGGAATTCGAGCAGATCTTCCCGCGTGCCGGATGGGTTGAGCACGACCCGATCGAGATCTGGGAAGCTGTTCGCGATGTCGTCGGACTCGCGCTGACCAAGGCCAACATCAACCGCCACCAGCTGGCTGCCGTTGGAATCACCAACCAGCGCGAGACCGCCGTGGTGTGGGACAAGAACACCGGCGACCCGATCTATAACGCCATTGTGTGGCAGGACACCCGTACCCAGAAGATCTGTGACGAACTGGCTGGCGACGAGGGTGCTGACCGCTTCAAGCACATCTGCGGCCTGGGTCTCGCCTCGTACTTCTCCGGCCCGAAGGTCAAGTGGATCCTCGACAACGTCGAGGGTGCTCGTGAGAAGGCTGAGGCTGGCGACCTGTACTTCGGCAACATGGACACCTGGGTGCTGTGGAACCTGACCGGAGGCACCGACGGCGGCGTGCACGTCACCGATCCGACCAACGCTTCCCGCACCATGCTCATGAATGTCAAGACCCTCGAGTGGGACGACTCGATGTGCGAGGTCATGGGTATCCCGAAGTCGATGCTCCCCGAGATCAAGTCCTCCTCCGAGGTCTATGGCTACGGCCGCAAGAACGGCCTGCTGATCGACACCCCGATCTCCGGCATCCTCGGTGACCAGCAGGCTGCCACCTTCGGCCAGGCCTGCTTCGAGAAGGGCATGGCGAAGAACACCTACGGCACCGGCTGCTTCATGCTGATGAACACCGGCGAGGAGGCCATCTTCTCCGAGAATGGTCTGCTGACCACCGTCTGCTACAAGATCGGCGACCAGCCCACCGTTTACGCCCTCGAGGGCTCGATCGCCGTTGCCGGGTCTCTGGTCCAGTGGCTGCGTGACAACCTCAAGATGTTCGAGACCGCCCCGGAGATCGAGGCTCTCGCCAACACCGTCGAGGACAATGGCGGCGCCTACTTCGTGCCAGCCTTCTCCGGCCTGTTCGCACCGTACTGGCGTCCGGACGCCCGTGGCGCCCTCGTCGGCCTGACTCGTTACGTCAACCGCGGCCACATCGCCCGCGCCGTGCTCGAGTCGACCGCCTACCAGACCCGTGAGGTCCTCGAGGCCATGAACGCCGACTCCGGTGTGCCGCTCACCGAGCTGCGCGTCGATGGTGGCATGACCGCCAACGAGACCCTCATGCAGTTCCAGGCCGACCAGGTCAACGTGCCGGTGGTTCGCCCGGTAGTTGCTGAGACCACCGCTCTGGGCGCCGCCTACGCCGCTGGTATCGCCGTCGGCTTCTGGGAGGGTGAGAAGGACGTCACCGCCAACTGGGCCGAGGACAAGCGCTGGGAGCCCAAGATGGACCAGGACGAGCGCGAGCGTCTGTTCCGCAACTGGAAGAAGGCCGTCACCAAGACCTTCGACTGGATGGACGACGACGTCAAGGAGTGATCCTGAGTTGGTTCTGATGGACCGATGACACCTGGGTGCCCCGTGCTTTCGAGCACGGGGCACCATTGCGTTTTTTGGGGGGGCACTCGCTTTCGCGGGTGACTCTGCAGTTGCCCTCTGCGGGGTTCTCGTGACGGGCCCCTGTCACACGGACCTTTTCCTCCACCGGCCCCTCATGTCAGACCGCACGACGACCGGCCTGAACAACGACCAGACCGCACGACGAAAAGTGTCAGCTCGAGCGAAGGTCGTAAAATCCTGGCCGCGGAGGAGGGACGAGTTGGGGGTTTCGTCACTGAGGTGGTGCGGCGGCAGAAAAGATGCCTCACTTGACGACGGTTCCGTCGGAAAGCTGTCGGTCAGCAGTTGGGTCGCTGCCAGAAAGCACATGTCGGAGAGCAGATGGTCGCCAGCCCCGGGCGTCGAAAAATGTCGTCAGGACCCGGTGACGGTGATATCTGCTATCCCACCCTGGAACCGCGAGGTCGATTTCGGAGGAAGCTCCGTCAGATAGATCAGGAGATGACGGGCCTTCGTCTTGCCGGATGGTTTCAACGTGACCGTCGATCCGGCCCCCGGCACCGCCGCCACCTGAGTCCACTCCTTGATCGTCGTCATGGGAGCCTCATCGGAGGAGACATCACTGGTCGGCTGCCACAAGGAAATGTCCGTTCCGGATCCGACCAGCCGCACCTTCACCGATGTGACCTCGGTGACGCGTCCCAAATCAATGACCAGGCCGACTCCGGGCTTGAGGTTCCCGAGCTTCGCAGAGTTGTGATAGACGACTGTGTGCCAGGCCGTTGACGGGTCGCCGTCGATCGCGAGTTTGACCTCGTCGTGGTTCTCCTTGGCGTCGCCACCGTCCTTTTCGGGATCAAATTCCTGGACGTGCGTCACCTCGACGGTCGTCGGCTCGCTGGATGCCTCCGGGGCGTTGCTGCCAGAATGACGCACCCCTGCGATGATGAGACACACGATCATGACCACGCCAACGGCAGCCATGAGTACTGGTGGCCATCGACGGTTGTGAGGGCGCGGTTTGGCCAATACCAGCTCGGCACTGCCGTTCTCCGAGGAATCCTGCCCAGCGGGGGAGAGCTGTGTGGTGTGGGGATCGTTGTTGCTCGTCCACGGCACTGGCCCTGCCTGACGCCCCCACTCTCCGGCAGCCGCGTCCGGGGACCAGTACCCCTCGTCGTCAGGTCCGTACTCCTCTGCCCGTTCCGGCTCATCCTGGTCCGGCGCAAAAGCGGCGGATTCGTCGGAGCGCCATGGCTCTTCCCCGGCACGGGAAGCCGGTCCCACTGGGAACCGGATGCGACGCTCGAGGTCAGCGGCGGCGTCAGCTGAGCCGAGGGTCCGACGCAGGGAATGCGCAATTTCATTCGCGGTGCGCAATGGCACCTCGTCATAACGGGGAACCTGCGAGAGGATCTGGTCGCAGAGGACATCGAGGGCCGGGGAGACCCCGGCGCGGACCTCACGTGGGGTGAGCCAGCCGTGGGAGTCAGTCGGGGCGGGTGGCAGTCCCCAGGACATCGTCGAGGCTGGCTCGACGGACGGGCGGTGGCCATGTCCGACTGGCCAGCGCGAGACCAGACAGGCATAAAGAACCCGTCCGATGTCTGTCACGTCGGCGACCTCGCGGTCCGGCCAGGGACGAGAATTGTCGCCCGGCCGAGGATGCAACGCGGCTTCGACGAGCAAGCCACTGATCTTGAGATTCCCGGTCGAGGTGACGAGAACCGTTCCTGGGTTGATGCGTTCGTGGAAGACCCCTTGGGCATGCAAGGGTGCCATCGCGTCGGCGATTTCATGGGCAATCCATGCCGCCTCCAACGCCGAGAGGGGCCCGGTCTCCAACAGTTCCTCGACCGACTTTCCAGGGGCGTATTCGCTGACAACCCATGATGCTGGTTCGCCTGGTCCGGCGACGATGGCGTCGAGGACCCGCAAGAAGCGCGAATCGGTGGCCACGGCAGCTTGTCGGGCCGCGTCCAGGACAGCGGGTGTGCGACGACCGTGCGGGGCCAGAGCGTGAATCAGGACCGGGCGGTGCAACTTGGTGTCGAAGGCTCGCCAGGTCAGTGAGGACTCGGGATGGGAGAGCTCCTGGTCGAGACGGTAACGCTCACCCAGAAAGGATCCTGGGAGAAGGTCGGGGAGGTCATCCGCGGCATGGAGATCCGAGTCGTACTGACCGCCGTGACGATCGGCGAGGTCCTCGAAAGACACTGCCACCTCCTGCCCGATCGATCCGAATGTGCATCGTCAACGATACCGATCCGTGCCGCGAACCCCGGGATTGTCACTCGGCGAGGTTGCCCTCACCGGTGGGGAGGTGATGCTCAGAATCGTCGTCCGAGGCCGTGTCAGGATCCTCTACTGCCGAAGGGGAAGGCGTGGTGTCAGAAATGTCATCGGAGGTCGAGCCAGCGGTGGGGCCACTGGTCTGGGACTCACCGTTGGATTCGGCCTGACGCCGGGAATTCGCGGTCACCTGACGAATGCGCAGCACCGTGGCGATGATGAGCACCAGCGCCGACACCACAACGATGATCCAGCCGACATCGTCCATCTGAGTCGCTTTGACAACGAAACTGGTCTGGGACCCCAGGCTGCGTCCTGACGGAGTCGACAGGTGTGCCTGCATCTCAACGACTCCATTTGAGCTTGCTTTCGGGGCGAACCTGATGGTTTGCGTTTCCCTGGGCTGGATCGTGACGACCTGGGTGTCCGGGATGTCGATGCGCTGTGGGTTTTCTGAGAAGACGACGACCTTGACGTGAACCGTCTGTGCGAGCGAGTTCGTGACCGTCAGGGGAAAATCATTGGTCGAGGAGGACATCACGAACTGCGGGGCTGAATGCAGGACCAGGCCCTTGCCGGCCATGGCGTCCGCCGCTGGGCGCATGACGTCAGTAGCCCATGCCTGACGATCCTGGAGTGACGACGACAACGACCTGCTGACAAATTTCGCCGAGGTCAAGGAGGTCGCCTCCGTGGGGGCACCCACGAGGTCGGACCAGTCGTCTGAATCGATCCCGACGTCGTGCTGGACGCGCCACCAAGGGCCCTTCAGGGTGATGTCACCGGCGCGTGTTCCCGGTAGCCGAAGGCCCGGCTTGGCTCCGGTGAGAACTGCCGAGAGATTCTGCAGGTGCAGCCACCCCACCGGCGCGGTGGCTTGAACATCGTTGACGGTGGTGACGAGGGTGACCGCCGGAATCGACTCGTGAGTCATGAGGAGGGCCTGGGACAGCAGCATTCCGCGCCGCTGGGGGTCGCTGTTGGATTGTGGATGGCCGTCGGTTCGGGCGGTGTCGGCCAGACCGATCACCTTGACTCCGGACTCCTCCCGGACGCCGTCACGAGCCGATGCCGCACATGTCAGGACCAGCGCGGGGGAGAGTTCCTTGGTGAGGGTCTTGAACGAGGACCTGTCGAGCTCAGCCGCTGGGTCGACGACTGCTAACGGTAACTTCGCGGCTGGATTCGAGGGGTCGAGAGCGTGTTTCACCGTCAAGAGGACGTTGGGGCGGCCCTGCCGAACCGCTCCAATGACATCGGCATTTCCGTACGGTAGGCGATATGCCTGGCCGGTGGTCAGTAATGGTTCGACGAGGTCGAGCCATTCCCTGGCTGTTTGCTGGCCCTTGCCCTCGACGGTGGCCGTGCCTTTGCCAGCCACGCGATATCCCGAGGCCATCGCCCTGGCCTCGTCGATGAGGCTTGGATCGACGAGAACTGTCGCGTTACGGGTGTGTGCCGCTTCAGCAAGAGGCTTCAGTCGATGGGTGATGTCATCCGCGAGCGACTCGTCGGTGAAGGTGCCATCGATCCTGCGGGTGGGCATGGTCGAGAGCACGATGACGGGGGCGAGGTTCGCGCTGGTATGAGCATCTGAGAGAACCGTGAGTACTCGTGCTCGACCGACCGTTCTGCGCGACTGGTTCTCGGGGGACGCCTGCACGTGGATACCGATCGCGTCAACGGCGTTGGGTGACGTCAACCCCATCTGGGCTGGTGTTCCAGTCACGGTGAAGGACCCACTGTCGCCTGGTTTGAAGGTCTGGTTGGCCTCTGGGTCGGTGATGTTGAAAATTGACGCCTCGTTGGGCTCCCGATACCACCGCATGCCAACCGGCACGGTGGCGGGGGATGCCAGCAGGTCAGAAAGGTCACGGGTGTCGTTGATCTGGTCCTGGGAGCGCCAGAACGACGCTTGAACCCATGTCATCGACACCGAAGAGGTATTTGTCACCGTTCCCTTGATGGTGATGGGAGTTTTGGGATCCCCTGTCGGTGGGCTGACAGAAGTAATCGTCACCTTGACCAATTCTGCCGCGGTACGTGCCTGGGCAGGGGAAGATCCCGCGAAGACGGTCGTGAGGACCATCAACAACCCCAGCAGCCAAGCGGCTGGGCAAAGGCGGGAAGCAGGTGACACGTTTGTCATGGTAGTTGGCCGGGGACGGGATTGAACCGTGGTCCGCGTGAGGTTCAGTGCTCTTGCTTGGCCCACCACGCCAGTAGCGCGGCCTTTGCCTCGTCAGGAGTGTGCGGGCCTTCGTCGAGGCGGAGGTTGAGGAGGAACTTGTAGGCCTTGCCGACCGCTGGGCCGGGCTTGATGCCCAGAGTGGCCATGATCTCTTCGCCGTCGAGATCGGGACGAATCGCAGCCAGCTCTTCCTTGGCGGTGAGGTCGGCGATGCGCCTCTCGAGGTCGTCGTAGGCGAATTCCAGCCGCTCGGCCTTGCGACGATTCCGGGTAGTGCAGTCAGAGCGGGTCAGGATGTGCAAACGCTCCAGTTGGTCGCCAGCATCACGGACGTAACGACGCACCGCCGAGTCCGTCCACCCCTGGTCGCCGTAGCCGTGGAAGCGCAGGTGCAGCTCCACCAGTTTGGAGACGTCCTTGACGATCTGGCTGGGGTAGGCGAGGGCCTTGAGACGCTTGCGCACCAGCTTCGCCCCGACGACGTCGTGGTGGTGGAAGCTCACCTTGCCCCCGGGCTCGAAACGGCGGGTGGCGGGCTTGCCGACGTCGTGGAGCAGGGCGGCAAGCCGCCCGGTGAGGTCGGGTTCGTGGCCGCGGCGTCGTTCCAGGTCGATCGACTGGTCGAGGACGGTCAGCGAGTGCTCGTAGACGTCCTTGTGGCGGTGGTGCTCGTCGCGCTCCAGCCGCAGGGCGGGCAGTTCGGGCAGGACGTGGTCGGCGATCCCGGTGGTGACCAGCAGATCCAGCCCGGCGCGCGGGTGGTCGGTGAGGAGGGTCCGGGACAGTTCGTCGCGGACCCGTTCGGCGGAGATGATGCTGATGCGCCCGGCCATGTCGGTCATGGCGGCACGCACCTCGTCGGTGACGGTGAATCCGAGCTGGGAGGTGAACCTGGCCGCCCGCATCATGCGCAGCGGGTCGTCGCTGAAGGAGCGCTCTGGCGGGAAAGGAGTGCGCAAAACTCCCGCCACGATGTCGGCGAGTCCGGCGTAGGGATCTGAGAATGCTCGAGTCATGGCATGCAATGCCATCGCGTTGACCGTGAAGTCGCGACGGATGAGATCGTCCTCGAGGGTGTCTCCGTAGACGATCTCGGGCTTGCGGGAGTCAGGGTGGTACGCGTCTGCGCGGTAGGTGGTGACCTCCACCACCCAGTCGTCGATCTGGGCGCCGATAGTCCCGAAGGCTCGGCCAATGTCCCACGTCGTATGGGTGCACCTGCGAAGAATTGCCTCCGTCGTGTCGGGGCGAGCGTCGGTGGTGAAGTCAAGGTCGTGTCCAAGACGACCCATGAGGGCGTCGCGGACGGACCCACCGACGAGATAAAGATCGTGACCTGCCTGCGCAAAGACCTTGCCCAGTTCAGCGACCAGCGGCACCTGCTCAAAAAGCACATCGATGCGGTGTTGGAGCAGCTGCGGCACGGTCATCCCCGACTCGTCGGGGGTTGGGCGCAGGGCGGTGGGCAGCGTCGAGGGGCTGTTGACGTTTTTTTCAGGCATGGCGGCAGACAGCCTACGCGACATTGGCTTTTGCGGCGGTCACGAAGCTGACGAGCTGGAAGGGAAGTACTGAAACCAGCGTAATCAGAAACCGTGTCTCGGGGATGGTCAACAGCCTTGTCAGGACAACTTGCGACCGCGTGAACTCTGGTGGCTGGTGCCGCGGGACTTGCCAATGCGGGCCAGGGTGCGCACTCGGGACCACTCGCAGAACAGGGAGAACAGGACGACGCACGCCAGCGTCACTCCAGCCGCCCAGCCGGGTAGATGACGGTACGCGGCCACCCACAACACGAGGGCAAGAACGCTCAGGGACAGGTAGGCGCGATTCACCATGACACCGAGTTTACGGGGTGCGACGAAAAGCGCCGACATCGTGCGTGTCGGGCAGATCTCGTGATGAGGATCGATGCGACGCGGCGAAAATGTTCAGCAAAGGTCAGGGGGCCAGTTTCAGAGGTCGACATGTCCGCGTGTCATGCTGAGACCATGCGTCCTGATCCGAATGCACCTGTGGTTGTGGCCGTTGACTCGTTCAAGGGCTCCCTGAGCTCCGGCAAGGCGTGCCGGGCGGTACAGCGAGGGTTTTCCGCAGCTGACCCGGGGCGTGAAGTCATGACGATTCCGGTTGCTGACGGCGGTGAGGGAACCGTGGAGGCTGTTCTGGCAGCTGGGTTCCACGCCGTAACCGTCAAGTGTCACGGGGCGACCGGTGACCTTGCCGAAGTCGACTATGCCTTGCGCGACAACCAGGCAGTCATCGAGATGGCCACCTGTTGCGGTCTGGAGAGGGCGGACAGAGTGTCCGGACCACCGAGCCCTCGACGCGGGTTGGTGGCATCCAGTCGCGGCCTCGGGGAGGTCATTGCGGCTGCCCTGCGTAGTGGAGCGACTGACATCACCGTCGGGGCCGGCGGTTCGGCCTCCACCGATGGCGGTGCGGGGATGCTGGAAGCCCTCGGGGTGCGCTTGCTCGACAAGAACTTGGCGCCCATTTCTCCCGGCGCAGCGGGGTTGCCGGAACTCTCGCGCCTCGACCTGTCCGGGTTGAACCGAAAACTGTCGGGAGTGAAGCTGACCGTGGCATGTGACGTCACCTCACCGCTGCTGGGGCCGAGCGGTGCAGCAGCAGTTTTTGGTCCGCAAAAGGGATTGGACGAAGGAGGGATCGAGGTTGCTGAAGCCGGCCTGACTAGGCTTGCTGATTTCATGGAGGCGGCCATTGGTAGCGCGTACCGGGACGACCCTGGCTCTGGTGCCGCTGGTGGAGTTGGCTGGGCGCTCCGTTGTCTGGGCGCGAAGTACCGTCCAGGAGCAGCTGCAGTGCTCGGATGGGCAAAGGCGGTGTCAAAAATCTCCGAGGCAGGGTTGGTCATCACAGGTGAGGGACGGATCGACCGGCAGACTCTCCTGGGGAAGCTCCCCGACACCATCCGCAAGATTGCTCTCGATGCCGGGGTGCCGGTGTGGGCAGTCTGTGGAAAGTGCGACCTCCCCGAGGATAAGCGCGGGGCATTCCAACGAATCATCTGTTTGTCGGACATCGAGCCGGACCCGGATGAGTCGATGGCCAAGGCCGGATCGCTGCTCAGCCAGGCTGTGGAGCAGGCGGTGCGGGAGGAACTCGGACGTTGACCCTCTCCCTTGCTGACGACGCACGTTCGGCAGAGCCATCCACGACCATTCCTAGGATTTCGGTCTCACGATCGGTGATGAGAGAGTGACCCCTTCACATCGCAGTGGCGGCGAGGTCCAGATCGATGTCCTCGGCAATGAGAATTCTCATCGTCATGCGCGTTCTTCCGTCACCCCGGTGACGGCGTTGGTGCCTTGAAGGGAAAATCGCACCGGAGCTGGAAGTTGTTCTGGAATCGTTGGAAGAATCCTCAAGGAGTCGTGGCCACCGCCAATGTCCATGCCGTTGGTCAACGGGCAGCGGGCAAGAGCCGTGATGTCGTAGGCGGGGCCCCATCGTCCGATGGTGGGCATGGTGTCGCTCAATGGGATGAAGACATTGTCGAAGAACGCCAATCCGGTGATGACCAGACCAGGAACGTGCATGGCGACCTCAAGGCGTACGTTGTCCGGGCGGGTCAGGCCCAGGGGCATGTCGATGGTGGTCGACGGTGAAGGAGATGTCGTTCACCGCGTGAACAATTTCCCTGGCTGAGCGACAGAATGATTTCGACACGCCCTTGATGGTCAGCGGGGTGTGATTTTTCGTCATCAGCCGCTCCTGCCCTGTCGTTCCATTGGGAAGGACTCTTGCCGAGGGAGAAGTCCAGGACCGCATTCGAGAGTCGTTTCGGGGCACGGTGTCACACCATGGTGATGACAGGTGTCATGTCGTGATGAAAATGGGCCGCCGGATCAAAAGGCTCCACGGATTCTCGCGGCGTCGAAAGCGTCCTTGCACTCACGGCGGAGCGCGCGCAGCACGTCATGATGCTGGTTCGCGATGCACTTCGTCATCACCTGGAAGGTCATGGTGTCGCCGGTGATGTCGCCGACTCCCAAGACCAGGGGCTTGTCGAGCAGGGTGCCCTCGAATTCGACCGCAATATCGTCGAGGACCTTCCGGATGACCCGGATGACCTGATTCGGGTCCTCCAAGGCGTGCACCTTGATGTCGGTGAACGAGGTCGTCCATCCTTGAGTCACATTGCCGACCTTGGTGATCTCGCCGTTGCGCAGGTACCAGGCCACGCCGTTCCAGTCGCGGATGCGCGTCACCCTCAGTCCGACGTCCTCGATAACCCCCTCCACCTCGTTGATCTTCACCGCGTCACCGACGCCATACTGGTCCTCGAAGATGATGAAAAGTCCCGCCAGGACATCCTTGACGAGCGTTTGCGCGCCGAAGGCCAGGGCGACGCCGACGATTCCGGCGGAGGTCAGGATTGGGGTGATCTTGATGCCAATGGTGCTGAATCCCGACAGCAGGGCAACGATGATAATGATGGCAACGCCGACATTCGAGAGCAGTCCGCCGACGGTCGTCGTGCGCTGATTCTGCCTGTCGAGAGTCGCACCTGTCGCTTCGGCGAGGATACGGCGGGTGCGCCCGGGCATGGTGGCCTCGCGCTTCTCCGAGCGCGACACCATGAGGCGAATCGTCCAGTCGACGCCTTTGCGTAGCAGCCAGCGGGCAACTATCGCAAGGGCCATGATGATGAGGATGTGGATCAGCGTGTCCCAGGTCCACACGTCGGACTTCAGCGGAGGCATGGTCTCCCTTCGCGGTCGGGTTCAGGTGACAGATGTGCTCTTGGTAACACTTCCACCTTCCCACTCCGGGCAAGAAAAAACCCTCCCCGGACGCGTCCGAGCCATCAACATGACAGGATCAAGGCATGAGTGACGACAACGTCTCCCCTGCAGCACGCCTTCCCGGCGGTGATCAGCCGGCCGCAGAGCGACCGCTGGATCCGCAAGACCTGCCTGAGCATCTGGCCGAGCCGACACAGATGCCTTCGACTGGCCCTCAGGTTGCCCAGGCCGTGGTCGAGGCCGTCGGCGGCACTCCGCGCGCCGACGGCATGGTCGATGCCGCTGAAGAAGTTCGTATCGACGTCCTGTCCTTCGCGGACGCACCTGCACCGGGATGGTCAACCTGGTCGACGGTGAGCTTGCACGCTGAGCCGAACTCAATAGCCCTCGTCGACGGGACCAGCAGTGACATTCGCGCTGAGCTCATGGTCGTGGGCGCTCCCGGCTCCGACGTCATGGGCAAGGTTCTGGGGTCGTGCGCCTTTGCGGTGCTGCGTGACCACTGGCCGATGGCCCCGGGAATCGTCTTCGGCGACGTCGTGTCGATGTACGCGCCGAATTCCACCACCCCGCATCTGATGTGGTGTCATCCATTCACCACCCCTCAACTCGACCGGGTGGAAATTGGTGATCTCAAGGTGCACTGGCTCCTGGGCGTCCCGATCACCGAGGCCGAACGTCAGTGGCTGGAGGTCAACGGCTTCGACGATTTTGTCGATCTGCTGGACGCCAAGGCGGTGAACTACACCGACCTGCAGCGTCCGTCGGCGGTGTGACGTCTCAGGCTGACTCCCGCCAAAGCACTTCGTTCGGTATGACGAGGTGGCGTTGGGGGAGTTCCCGACCACGAATCTGTGCAACCACCATGTCTGCCAGGGCGGCTCCGGTCGCCCTGGCATCACTTCGTACGGTCGACAATGGCGGATCGCTGAGGGTCGCAGCCGGCGCATCGTCGAACCCGACGACTCCAACATCCTGCGGTACTCGCCGCCCAGCTTCGTTGAGGACGCGGATCGCACCGGTGGCGAGTAGATCGGAGGCCGCGACGACTCCGTCGAGATCCGGGTAGCGCTGGAGGAGCTCGGACATTGCCCGTTCGCCTGCGGCGAGGGTCCACCCATCGACCGTGGTGTGCCCGAGCGCGGCATTTCTCGCACCTTGGTGGAACCCGTCGAGACGCAACGGGGTGACTGGTGCCCAGGAAGGCCCACCAATGGCGACCACTTTTGACCGACCAGTGGCCACCAGCCGTTCGGTAATGGCTCGGGCACCTCCGACGTTGTCCGTGTCAGCGGAGGGGATGTCGGATCCGGGGAATGGCGTTGATGCCGTCACGAGCGGGATATTTGTCGCCATGAGGCGTGCAACGAGCGGATCCTCGTTGGTCATGGCGACCAGAATCGCCGCGTCGAAGGATCCTCCGGCAATCAATGACCCCACACGTTCTGCTGAGCGGGGATCATCGACGAGGGCAAGCAGCATCTGGTAGCCGTGCTCCGACAAACGAAGGTTCGCGCCGGATGCCATCGGGGACAGGGTCGGCTCGGTGTAGAAGACATTGACGTTCTCGCGGGCGACGAGGACCACGGTGTCAGTTGACTGAACCCGTAGTGACCTTGCTGCCCGATTGGGTACGTAACCGGTGGTGATGATCGCGTCAGCCACGGCACGAGCAGTTGCGGGGGCCACATTGGTGTGACCGTTGAGAACTCGTGACACCGTCGCATGGGATACGCCGGCCACCCGAGCCACGTCATGCATGGTGGGCCGACCTGTGTCCTCGCTCATCGGCAATCCTCCTTTTGTCCCCGGATCGTCATCGGCGACGCTCCGATTGTGGGCCCTCACTTGTCGGAGTGGGGTGGCATGCCGTAATGTACACGTGTACACGACGTTTGTGGCGGATCCAAGGCGGTCTCCACCACACGCCGGTCAACATCCCGAGGATGCGGGCTCTCCGCGTCCCGACGCTCAAGGAAGAGGGTTGACATGATCACACGCCGTACTCGTCGGGTGGCCTCTGTGGCTGCGATGGTCGCCGGAACGCTCGTTCTCGGTGCCTGTGGCAGTTCCTCGGAAGGATCCGGGTCGTCGAGCCAGAGCGCTTCGCAGTCCGCTGCCACATCTGCGTCCGGCCCGGTCACCATTAAGTACCTGCATCGTCTTCCCGACGGCGAGGGCATGACAAAGGTTGCTGACGTCGTCAAGAAGTGGAACTCCGAGCACCCCGACATCAAGGTCGAGACGACGAAGTTCCCAGGCAAGGCCAACGAGCTCATGCCGAAGCTCGAGGCCGACGTCAAGGCCGGAACGGCCCCCTGCCTGGTGCAGGCCGGATATGCCGAGGTCCCGGACATGTACGTCAAGGGCCTGGTCCAGGACGTCACCAGCGAAGCTGAGAAGTACAAGGACCACTTTTCGGGCGCCTACGGGCAGATGTCGGTCGGCGACAAGGTCGTCGGTCTCCCCCAGGACACCGGCCCGCTGGTCTACGTCTACAACGAGGCTGAATTCAAGAAGCTCGGCATCGAGGTTCCGAAGACCTCCGACGAACTGCTCGCAGCTGCCAAGAAAGCTGCTGCCAAGGGTAAGTACATCCTCGGGTTCGAGCCCGATGAGGCCCAGAACTCGCTGTCCGCCCAGGCGGCTGCCGCTGGTGCCGTCTGGTACTCCGCCGAGGGTGACAAGTGGAAGGTTGACGCCAACGGCGACAAGACCAAGGTCGTTGCTGACTTCTGGCAGAAGGCCCTCGACGACAAGAGCGCCCTCACCGACGCTCGTTGGAGCGACGCCTACACGAAGGCTCTCGTCAACGGAAAGCTCATCGGCAACATTGCTGCTGCCTGGGAGACCGGCTTCATGCTCGACGCCTTGGACAAGACGCCTTACAACGGCCAATGGCGTGTGGCTCAGCTGCCGCCCTTCGGTGGCTCTGAGCTGACCGGTCCTGACGGTGGTTCCGGCGTGGCGGTGGTCAAGGGCTGCAAGTACGCCGCCCAGGCGATGCAGTTCAACGACTGGTTCAACACCCAGGTCGATGACCTTGCCACCCAGGGGCTGGTTCCCGCCGCCAAGGGCCAGGTGACCACCCCCGAGAAGATGAAGAAGCAGTTCGGCGGACAGGACGTCATGGCTGAGCTCGCCAAGGCCAACGAGAAGCTCGCTCCTAAGTTCGGTTACATCCCTGGATTCGCCGTTGTGGGCACAAAGATGAATGAGAAGGCTGCCGATGCCGCAGCCGGCAAGGTCAAGGTATCGGACATCTTCCAGACCGCTCAGGACACTTCGGTCAAGGCGCTCAAGGACGCCGGCCTTCCGGTCAACGAGTGATGTCGACTGGGGCCGGGATCAATTGCCGGCCCCAGATCCCATCTGTCGCATGACGAGCGCGGATCGGGACAACGATTTTCGTCAGCTCGGGGCCTCTTGAGCTCCAAGAGGCCCCGGTCCTCACCCCAGCAGACATTTTTGGTCCGCCATGGACGCGGTTCTCGGTGGTCGGCAATTGGCCACCTCACGAACGGTGCGAGACGATCCACACCGTGACAATTCCTCACAGGAGACGTCATGTCCTCAACCACGATGGCCAGTCGAAAGGCCAGACACGAGGCGCTGACCGGTTGGCTCTTCGCGTTGCCGTTCACCGTCGTCTTCATCATCGTGTTCATCGCCCCCATCATCGAGAGCATCCGGGCAGGCTTCCACAAGCAGGTTGCCGAAGGCGGTGGGCTGTTCGGTGGCGGCCAGACGGTGGAGAAATTCGTCGGTCTGCAGAACTTCCAGGAGGTGTGCACGAATCCGGCCTTCTGGCACGGTATTGGTCGCGTCATGCTCTTCGGAATCTTCCAGATCCCGATCATGATCCTGGCGGCGCTGTTCCTGGCCCTGGTCATCGACTCCTACTTGGTGCGCCACCCCGCATTCTGGCGCCTCTCCTACTTCCTGCCCTACGCGATTCCGGGTCTCGTCGGCGCAATCATGTGGACCTACCTCTACCTGCCCGAAATCTCCCCGTTCGCCGGGCATCTCGGCTTCAGTCTGCTGAGCTCCCACGTCATCCTGGGCTCAATGGCCAACATGACGACGTGGACGTTCACCGGCTACAACATGCTCATCTTCTTGGCTGCCTTGCAGGCCATCCCGTCGGATCTCTACGAGGCAGCTCGCATCGACGGTGCTTCCGGGTGGCAGATCATGACGAAGATCAAGATCCCGATGGTTCGCGGTGCTGCGCTGCTGGCCGTCCTGCTGTCGATCATCGGCACCGTCCAGCTCTTCAACGAGCCGACGGTTCTGGCCACCGTGGCGACCTGGATGCCGCGTGACTACACCCCGATGATGATGGCCTACAACACCATGAACGGAAGTATCAGCCCGAGTGGTGCCGGACCGGCCTCGGCAGTGTCCATCATGATGGCGTTGGTTGCTGGAGTGCTCGCAATGATCTATGCCCTCGTCCAGAGGAAGGCGGACTGACATGGCACGCGACAAGACCGCCGTCACCAAGGATGGCATTCGCTATCGTCCGTCGCTGGCGGGGCTGCCGCCGCGCTCCATTGCTCCCTCCAAGACAGCTAGGACGATCACTTTCGTGATCCTGGCCTTCGTGGCCTGCTACTTCTTGCTTCCCATCATCTGGTTGGTCGTCGCATCAACCAAGAACAACACCGATCTCGTGAGCACCCCCGGATTCGCCTTCGGCGAGTTCAACTGGGCCACCAACTGGCATTCCCTGATGGCCTGGACCAAGGGGATGTTCCCGCGTTGGGTCCTCAACTCGCTGGTCTACTCGACCGTGGCAGGTGCCGTTGGGACGATCATTTCTGTCGCCTGCGGGTATGCGATGGCAAAGTTCCAGTTCCCGGGGCGCCGGGTGCTGCTCGTCGTCATCATGACCGGCTTGCTGATGCCGGTGGCACTGCTCACCGTTCCGCTCTACCTGCTGTTCATCAAGATGCATCTGGTCAATACCGTGTGGGCGATGATCATCCCGTCGATGGTGAGCCCCTTCGGGGTCTTCCTCGGCAACGTTTACGCCGATTCGTCGGTTCCGACTGAGCTTCTAGAGGCTGCTCGCATCGACGGGGCCGGCGAATTCCGAATCTTCTCCACGATGGTATTGCGCCTGCTGGCTCCTGCCATGGTGACGATCTTCCTGTTCATTTTCGTCGCCACGTGGAACAACTTCCTATTGCCGTTGATGATGATCACCAACGAGAGTCTGCAGCCGGTGACCCAGGGCCTCTACGGCATGATGGCCTACTTCGCCCCGGACAAGGGTGCCGTGATGCTGGCCTCTGTCATTGGCGTCATTCCGCTGGTGATTTTGTTCCTGGTACTCCAGCGTTACTGGCAGTCCGGGCTCGCCGCCGGCGCCGTCAAGGGCTGATGACAGCTGGGGTCCGATAGGACTTCAGCAGCATGGATTCCATCCTCGGTGGGATCCCCCCTATGGGGACCCTCGGATCGGTCAAGGGCAGTTCGCGCCCTGAGGACGCTTGCTCCTCCTGTCCCCTTCCTGCCGTGTATAAAAACATCGGGCCGGTCACTGTCAATGCAGTGACCGGCCCGATACGTCGTTGGGGCGGCGAAAATCACTCAGCGGCGCTGGGGTGAGTCATGTCGGCGGGAACGACCCACTTGTCGAAGTCCTCCTCGCTCATGCCACCGATCGTCAGAGCGGACTCACGCAGGCTGATGCCCTTGTGATGCGCGTTCTTGGCGATCTTTGAGGCCAGGTCGTAACCGATGTGACGGTTGAGAGCCGTGACCTGCATGAGGTTCTTGTCGAGATTCTCCTTGATCTTGTCGGGGTTCGGCTCGATGCCGTAGGCGCAATGCTTGTCGAAGCTGATGCACGAATCGGCGATGAGGCGGATCGACTCCAGGCAGGCGTGAGCCATGACGGGCTTGAACACGTTGAGCTGGAAGTTGCCCTGAGAACCGGCGAAACCGACCGTCGCGTCATTGCCGAACACGCGGGTGGCGACCATCGTCATGGCCTCGCACTGGGTCGGGTTGACCTTGCCAGGCATGATCGAGGAGCCGGGCTCGTTCTCGGGGATGAGGAGCTCACCGATGCCGTTGCGGGGGCCGGATGCGTACCAGCGAACGTCGTTGGCGATCTTCATGAGGGCGTCGGCGAGAACTCGCAGGGACCCGGAGACCTGCACCAGAGCGTCGTGGGCGCTCAGTGCGGCGAAGAGGTTGTCGGCCTGCTTGAACTCGATGCCGGTCTCCTCGGTCGCATGCTTGGCGACGGTCGGGCCGAAGTCGGGGTGAGCGTTGAGGCCGGTGCCGACAGCGGTGCCGCCGATGGCCAGCTCGCGAGCGCGGGAGTCGGCGTAACGGATGCCGTCGAGGGCGAAGTCGATCTGGGCGACCCAGCCGCTGATGACCTGGCCGAGCCGTATCGGGGTGGCGTCCTGCAGGTGGGTGCGGCCAACCATCACGACGTCGTCGTACTTCTTGGCCTTCTCGTCGAGGGTGTCGCGAAGCTGCTGGACGGCGGGGTACAGGCGCTCATTGAGGGCGCAGACGACGGCGATGTGCATGGCCGTCGGGAAGGTGTCGTTGGAGGACTGGCCGCGGTTGACGTGGTCGTTCGGGTGGACCGGCTTCTTCGAGCCGCGCTCGCCCCCAGCCAGCTCGATGGCGCGGTTGCTGATGACCTCGTTGGTGTTCATGTTGGACTGGGTGCCCGAACCGGTCTGGAAGACGACCAGTGGGAACTCGTCATCGAGCTTTCCGGCGATGACCTCGTCAGCGGCCTGGACGATGAGGTCGGCGACGTCGCCCGGCAGCTCACCCAGTTCCTTGTTGGCCAGTGCCGCGGACTTCTTGAGGGTTCCGAGAGCACGGATCATGTCTCGGCCCCAGACGAAGGTGTCACGACCGATCTCGAAGTTGTGAAGGGAGCGCTGTGTCTGGGCGCCCCAGTAATGCTCGGCGGGTACTTCGACCTCGCCCATGCTGTCTTTCTCAATGCGCATCTCTGCCATGTCGCAAGCCTACTTGTGCTTCCTGGCTGAGGGGGTAGTGGGGTCGGGTCCATGAGGAGGTTCCCTGGGGCCGACTCCACGCACTGGTACGTGATCAGGTTATATCAGTGATGCGATGCGAATAATGAGCCACCCGACCGGGGTCGTCGCCCCTCCGACAAGGTTGCTGATGCGGGTTGCACCGTTAGGGATCTTGATGCCTGAGGTGTGAGCGGCGCCGGTGAACCATGTAGCCAGGTCCGTTCCGGCGTACATGATGACGGCGAGGGCCAAGGTGCCGGTGAGGAGCATCCGGAACATGTTCCTGTGACAGAACGGAGTGACCAATGCCATGAGGAACATAAGCGAAGGAAGATCAACGAATGGGAGAACCTTGTTTCCGGGGAGTACGAATGCCAGCAGCAGTGCGATCGGGATGAGCAGGACTCCGGTGGCCAGGACGGAGGGTTCCCCGATTAGCAATGCAGTATCCATGCCGAAGTAGAAGTCCCGGTTGGGAAACCACTTCTTTAAGCGTTCCTCAGCGCCGTCACGAACGACCGTCAAGCCTTCTACGAGGATGTCGATCATCTTTGGAAGAATGAACATTGCAGCTGCGATATCGACACCGAGAATTAGAGACTTTCCAATGTCATAACCAGAGCCGAGTCCCATGCCAAAACCCAGGATGAGTCCGATGACAATGGGCTCCCCCAGAACTCCGAAACGGTTGGAGATCGTCTCTGGATTGAAGTCAACCCGCCTCAGTCCGGGAGTGCGTTCGATCAGCCAGTTGACGGCGAGGCCGAAGGGCACGAAGTTGAGACAGGTGAAGTGAGGGAACGAGATTCCCCGCAAGCCGTACTGCTTCTGAATGAATGGTGCGATGAGGTCTCCGGCAACCAGGCTCAGCACGAAAGCCACCATGCAAGCTATGACTCCGATCCAGAAGGATCCTGATGCATTTTGCGCTAAGGCGCCCACCAGCAGGAATATCCAGTAATTGAAAATGTCGATGTCAATCGTCCTAGTGGCTTTCAGCATGAGCAGAATCAAGTTAAGGACCAGGAAGGAAACGACGACGACAGGTACGAGGGGCGACCCCCAGCCAATGGTCGAGGCAGTGCCCCAGCCGACATCGAGGACGGTGAGGTCCAGACCCATCCGCTCGACCATGAGATGAGTGGCGTCTCCCAGGGAATCCAGGAGGAAGGTGATGATGAGGTTCACTCCGACGAAGCCGATTCCCACCAGCATTCCAGCTTTGAAGGCCTGGCCGAGTCTCAGGCCGAAGACCAGACCGATGAGGAGGAACAGTATGGGCATGAAAACTGGGGCGCCGAGCCCAAGGATGGAGTTGATGACGGACATGGTCTTTCACCGTCTCCGGAGTGCGGCGTGGAGCCGGGTTGCGAGCATCGCCGGTGTCTTCCGAAACGCGTCGATGGTTGATCCCGCAAGGTGACCGGTCACGGTGACGTTGTCCAGGTCGAGGAGCGGGTCGTCACTGGCCAGGGGCTCGTTGTCGAAGGTGTCGAGGGCCGCTCCTGCGATTGTTCTGTCTCGGAGGGCTCGGACCAGCGCCTTCTCGTCAACCAGGCCAGACCGGGCAGTGTTGATGAGGATGGCATGGGATGGCAGCGCGGAAAGGACCTCGCTGGACACGAGATGGTGGGTTTGAGGTGTGAGCCGGGCGTGGACGCACAGGATGTCGCTGACCGTGGCAAGGCTGGTCATGTCATAGTGGCGTTCGAAGGCCTCCTCCTCCACCATGGGGTCGTAGTAGGCGACCCGGGCCCCCATGACTTGAACGAAGGCGGCCACTCTGCGCCCAATCTGCCCTAACCCGACAATGCCCACCGTTTTCCCTTCAATCTCTGGGATGGACTGGACATTGGGGAAGTCCCGGGCCCAGGATCCATCGCGCAGGTTGGCCTGTGATCGTGCGATGTTTCGGGTCTCGGCGAGGATCATCCCCAACGTGAATTCCGCGACGGCTTCAGCATTGCGTCCAGGAGTGTTCAGGACCTCGATGTGATGCTTTGCAGCAGCTTCGGTGTCGACGTTCTCGGTGCCTCCGCGCAGGACCCCGATGACCTTCAGGTTGGTCGCCGTTTCCATGACAGAGGAGGGCACTGGGCAGAACTGGGTGACGATGGCGTCGAACTCGGCGACGTCATCGAAGATTGCTGCTGGAATATCAATGGCGTCAGGGCCTGCCTGCTCGACGAGGAGATTGTCGTGCTGGAGGTCTTCGATGGAGTCGTGATTCCAGGTTCGTATGACTGAGGATTTTTCCAATTCTGGGATTATGGAGAATCCAGACCTTATGTAATCGGCTGGGATGAAATTATCGGCGATGCACAAAATTTTCATGGTTCACCTCATTAACATTCCACCAGTGGCGTTGACTGTTGCACCGGTGATGTAATCGCTTTCTGGGCTTAGAAGGAACAGGATAACGGGGGCGATATCATTGGGTTGTGCAATCCTTCCAATTGGTATCCGATTTCGGTAATAGTCGGGCCGGGCGGTGATGGAATCGCGAACCATGTTGGACTCCATCATGCCAAGAGCGATGCAGTTCGCGTTGATGCCACGTTGAGCCACTTCACGCGCAAGTGACATCGTCATTGTCACAATTGCCGCTTTTGACGCGGCGTAGTGGGCGTGTCCGGTGGTTGATCCTTGGAAGGCTGCTTGTGAAGTGACGTTGACAATTTTCCTGGTGATATTTGCTGGTTCTTGGGATACCATTTTCTGGCACAGAATGAATGGGGCCCTGACATTAATGGCGAAGGTCAGATCCCAGTCGTTGACCGGTATGTCCTCGAATTGCCCCGAGAGCCACGTTCCAGCATTATTGACAAGGTGGTCGATGCCCCCCATGTCATAGGCGGCATCTTGAAAGAGTCTCTCGGTGGAAGCAACATCGGCAAGGTCACAGGCGTAACCATGGGCGCGGTTACCAAATTTGTCGACGAGTTGCGCAACACCGTCAGAGTGACCGTCTGGCCGATACGACATTCCAACCGAAGCGCCGGCTTCCAGCAATTGGCGGCTCACCTCCCATCCCAAGCCCGTTGCGGCTCCTGTGACGAGAGCGGTGCGTCCCCGGAATGGTTGGTCAATCATGAGATGTCTCCTTGTTGAGGGTCTCGCGCCAGGCGTCATAGTGGTCTGCGAAAAGTCCGGCCTTGGTGGGATTCGGGATGAGCTCGCGATGCCCGGGAGCCATCTCCCGAGCTGCTTCGAGAACGTTGGAGTACTCCCCGATCATGGCCGCGGCTGCCATGACAGTTCCCAGAGTCCCCGCCTCGTTGACCTGGACGACATGCAACGGCCGTTGGGTTGCGTCGCAGAACATTTGCGTCCATTGCGGGCTGTTGGCTATCCCGCCGGTGAACACCGCCTCTTCCGACAGGGGCTGGATTCGTTCGAGGCGTGCGATGTGATCCATGTGACTGAAGATGATGCCTTCATAAATCGATCGCAGGATGTCGGCCAAGCCGGTGGACGCCTGGATCCTTGAGAAGACGCCTCGCACCGTTGGATATGCCGAGTTGCCGAAGACGAAGGGTAGGAAGGACGGGGCATCGGAGTGCTCGGTGTGTGTGGAAAACACGATCTTGTTGATGAGTTTATACAGTTCCTGTCGCGAGGGCAGTTCGTGCCCACTGAGCTCCATGGCCGGGTTGAGGACGGAGTTGATGAACCACTCGAAGACCCCCGCTGACGTCGGTGATCCCTCAGTTATGAGCCACGCATTGGGGGGCGGGTAGATCGATGTCATGAACAGGTCGGGATCGACCACAGGGGCGCTTGACACGAATTCATTGATCGACCAGGTGCCGGTGACGATGGCGAGACGATTCATCTCTACCAGTCCTGAGGCCAGTGCCGATGAGGCAATGTCGAAGACCCCACCGGCGACCGGTGTGCCAGCTGCCAGGCCAGTCTCGGCCGCTGCCCGGGGTGTGACAGTGCCGGCCTGCTGGTCGGACTCCACCACAGGAGGCATGAGGTGGGCCAGCTCGCCGATTCCGTAGAAGTTCATCACATCGGCGTCGTACTCACGTTGGGAGACGTTGAATAGGCTCGTTCCAGAGGCGTCGGAAATGTTGTTGGTCGCCTGCCCGGTCAGGCGCATCCGGACGAATCCGGAGGCGAGCAGGGCCCAGCAAGACCGTTCGATGACTTCGGGTCGGTGCCGTTGCAGCCAGGACAAGAGAGCAGGAGGCTGTCCAGGCCACAGTGACTGGGCCGTGCGTGGTAAAATATCGGTGGCAAAGTGGGAATCCTTTCGCCAATCTTCCACGAGAAGTTCGGCCCTCTCATCGGTGGAGATGATGGCGTTGTACGTGGGTCTGCCTTCATCGTCAACCATGTACAGCCCATTTCCGTGTCCGGTTGCCGACACGGCGGCGATGTCGTTCCCGCTGATTCCCGAGGCATCGAGCACCCGATGGATTGCGGTTACGTTTGAACGCCACAAGGCATCCATGTCCCGTTCGGTCAATCCCGGTCCGGGAGTGTGGAGTGGAACGTGATCTCCGCAGCGAGAAGCGACGAGAGTCCCATCCGGCTTATACAGGGCGGCCTTCGTTACTGAGCCGCCGTCATCAATTCCGAGTAGATATTTCATGATGCTCACTCCACAATGAGATGTTGCTTGTTGTTGCTCCGTTGAGGCCGGCATCACGCAGCGCGCTGAGCATCTCGTCGGTTCGGATGAATCCACCCGCGAGGATCTCCGAATCGGGCAGGACGTCTCTGAACTGCGCGTGTACATCCAGTGCGACTGCAGCAGGGAGAAGCTCGACGCCGTCTCCTTGGAAGCCCTTGAGTGCCTGCAGCGCTGTCGTGACCGAACGTGAATCCATCAGGGCGACTCGGTAATAACGACGCATGCCGGTGCGCTTGGCTAAGGCAAGAGTCTGGTGGGAGGACGTGAACACGCCGTCAACCTTGAAATTGTTGCGCAGAAGAAGGATTCCGTCCGGATCGGCACGAAACCCTCCGATGAGATCTGACTGCACGAAGACGTTCTTGCGCATGGCATGAACACGAGATGACAGGCTGACGAGGTTCCCGATGTGCACGTTGGACAACAGGACGTCAGGACTGGGACTCGAGAGCGCCGCGTCGAGTGTGCGCAGATCGCGCACCGATGGGATGACTCTCCATGACGGGGAGGTCATGATCGGCATTTCTGTTGGTATATCTCCATAGCTGCATCCACCCCGACGCCCCCGTGGATGACGGCTGCCATGGCAGCGACCTTCGCTGTCGGATCTGGGTCGTCCACGATGTTGCGTCCCACCGCGACACCGCGCGCCCCGGCATCGAGGCATCGCGACAGGTAGGTGAGGTAGTCGGACAGATCCTCGGTTCTCGGGCCCCCGAGGGCGACGACGGGCACGGTGACGGCGTGGATGATTCGGCTGTCCTCCACAGTTCCTGTGAGCCGAGTTTTAATCATGTCAGCCCCCACTTCCTCAGCGAACCGGGCCGCGACTGCGACGTTTTCCGGTCGTGAGCCCGGGTCGTCGACACCTGCGTAGGAATAGGGGAGGGACTCGACGATGAGCGGCATTGCGAAATGTGATGCTTCGCCACTGAGTTTCTGGATCTCAGCCTGGGTACGGGGACCGTGTTCGGCTCCCATGAATGACATGACGACCAGCCCGTCAGCGCCGATGCGGACCCCGTCGAGAGCCGAGTTAACCATGTGCGTGGATGGTACGGAGGGATCGAAGACGTTCGTTGAGGCATCGCAGCGTAGAACGACGCCGACGTCTCTCAAGAAGGATGCACAGCGGGCCGCGATCCCATGGGGAACTAGCACGGCGTCGAGGCCTTCCTGCGCCATCTGTGGAACGGCAGCCACAGCTCGGTCCACATTGCCGGCGTGCGGACTGAAGTTGTGGGCATCCGCTGCTAGCATGAAGCTGCGACCGTCGGGGGCAATAATGTGGTCCATGCGACGTTGTGAAATCTTGTGAATCGACATTGATTCTCCAGTCTTGGTGGTGACGTGGAAATGGATCCCGCGCATTGCTTGTAGGGTGTTTCTAGAAGTGATGGCGTCAACAAAAAACGCCCACCAATCCCTTTTGGGATGGTGAGCGTTCAAGGCGCTAACTCACGAAAACTTTATTTTTCTTAAAATGATAACAGTCGACTGCTGGTCTGTCAAGGGGCTGGGGGTCATGTGTGTGAGGGGAATCATCCCAGGGCTGGTTCTGTGCCTGCGTTCTTCGGAGAATAGGAACAGGACGATGATCCGCGAAGCTCCGGAGCTGGTTCTTGACACCATCAGGTCAGCATTGTGGCGTCGACATCAAGGGGTGCTCGTTCCGGTGTGAGGCGCGGCTGACGGTGCTTCGGCTCGGAATATTGGAGCGTGCCCCAGATGGGTGGTTGACGCGGGTGCGAAAACTGTCACCTCAAGAAGGGGCGGAGCAGGTTCGTGTAGATCCCCTGGAGCACCGGAGACTTTTCATGCCTCACAGTGAGAATCGGCCACATGTTGAAGGCTGTCAGTCCTGAGAGAAGAGGGACGAGGCGGACAGACACGAGCCGTGGTCCTCCGAGGCGTCATGAAGGTGCATGGTTGATGATTCGTGGGTCATGGAAATGGCAGCTGAACCGCGATGCATGTCGTCAAAACGACGCTCCCTGACGGGTCTTGCCGTGCCAAGGTTGCTGGGGGATTTCGTGCCTGCGGTAGTGGAGGGCTTCCGGGGAGTAGCGGAAGTCTTCGGGGGTGCCGATGGATGCGCGCCCTGCACAAGGTGAGCCGAGGATGCGTTGGGAGTTGGGAGACTCGCTGCGTCGAAACGAGGGGCAGCAACTCCGGACGGAAGGGGTTCGAAATTGTCAATCCCCAAGGATTCGGAATCGTCTTCACCTGGATCCGGGGTAGGAGACGACGAGCGCTGAGAATACGACGGTGTCGGAAGGGTCTGATGAGGGTGAGGACGTGCAGGTTCGTCGTGCTTCTCGGAGTCGTCAGAAATACCTGAGAGCGCGCTGGTCAGGGCGGTCAAGGAACCGCTGAGCAACTTGTCAGCTGAGAGGCCCGACAGCGGGTCAGTAACTTTCGCCGATGTGTGAGGCCGCCGCTCGATGACCTTCTTCTGCCCCAAGGAGTCAGGACTCAGAATCCGCAGTTCTTGGTCATCCGAGCCAGATTCGTGTTCGTAATCCCGACCGGTCTTGCGTTTTTCCTTGTCCTTCTGCGCCTGGACGATCCACATGATCACCGTCGCGAGCAGCACCAAGCCGATGATCCCATCGAAGGCGCTGTCTTTCATGACGAAAAGGAGAATGGTGAGGAAGACTATCGCCGATGAGTGCTTGCTAGCTGACGAGCCCTTGCCCGAGGTGCCCTTGCTACCGGTGGCCATGTCACGAGGATACGTGATTGGTGTCCCCGACACTCTGCCGGCGGAAATGGAAAAGGATCACCTGAAGTGACCGTGTGCCGTCCTAGCTGCGTGCGAGAACGAGACGATTCCTAGGATTACTCACATGACACACGATCCCGTGACACAACGAGCTCCTCACAAGGCCGTCATCATGGCTCGAGGCCTGGGAACCCGCATGCGCAAGGCCGCTGTGGGTGTCTCCCTCACTGCAGAGCAGGCAAGCGCCGCACAAGCGGGCGTCAAGGCAATGATTAGTCTGGATGGCCGTCCTTTCCTCGATTATGTGATTTCTTCCCTCGCAGATGCCGGGTTTGACCAATTCTGTCTGGTGATCGGTCCGGAGCATGATCTGATTCGCGATTACTACGACTCTTGCGAGAAGTCACGAGTCGAGATCACATACGCGATTCAGGAACAGCCGCTAGGTACTGCTGATGCGGTTGCAGCTGCCGAGCACTTCGCCGGTGACGACAGAGTCCTTGTTGTGAACTCGGACAATTTCTACCCCGAGGACGCTGTTGCCAGGCTTCGCGAAGTACCCGCATCTGCGACGCTCGGCTTCACGAAGCGTGCCATGATCGATCAGTCCAATATCGACCCGGAGCGTATTCGTGCCTTCGCTCTGCTGGATTCTGACGATTCTGGTCAGCTCACCGACATCATCGAGAAGCCGGCCCCCGAAGTTGTTGACGCTGCTGGGGAGACCGCGTTGGTCTCGATGAACTGTTTCCTGCTTACCCCGAGGATTTTCGAAGCCTGTCGTTCCATCGAGAAATCTGCGCGTGGTGAGTACGAGATCGTCGATGCGGTGCGGTGGATGGTCGAGCAAGGCGAGCGGTTTGCCGTTGTTCCCGTCGAAGCGGGCGTTCTTGACATGTCGAACCGTGGGGACATCGCCTCGGTGGTTGACGCGCTCGGTGGTCGCGAGGTGAAACTATGACGCGTTGGTTCGTTCCAGGGCGTATCGAGGTCCTCGGGAAGCACACCGATTACGCCGGTGGGTCGACGTTGGTGGCCGCAGTGGATCGCGGCGTGACAATTTCGGTGGAGCCAGGGGACAGGGGGCTCACGGCATCGACCGACGCAGCTCCCGGTGAGTTGTCGTTGAAGGCTGGCTACGATCCAAAATTGCCGGCAGGGCACTGGGGCAGGTACGCCCAGGCCGTACTCGATCGCCTGACGGCCAATTTTGGCGACCTGGCCCCGGCGAGGATCCGGTTGACCTCCGACCTGCCGCTTGCCAGCGGGATGAGCTCCTCGTCAGCTCTGGTCAGCGCGATTGTGCTTGGTCTGGCCGATTTCAACGGGCTGTCGGATACCACTGCTTGGCAAGACAACATCACCGATGACGTTGACCTGGCAGGATACCTGGCCTGCCACGAGAACGGCATGACCTTCAAGAACCTTGCTGGTGCCGCTGGCGTGGGAACTTTTGGCGGCTCAGAGGACCACACGGCGATGGTGTGCAGCGAGGACGGTCGACTCGGGCAATTCCGCTTCTGCCCGATCCGACTGGAGACACGAGTCCCGTTCCCCGAGGACATGTCGTTCGTCGTCATTGTTTCTGGGGTGGCGGCTGAGAAGACCGGAGCTGCGCGGGATCTCTACAACGCAGCGTCCCTGGCAACTCGGGAGATCGTCAGTCGGTGGAATTCGAACACTGGTCGTCATGACGCGGTCATCGGCGATGTCCTTGCCGTTGACCCTGACGCCGAGAAGCTTTACGAGGTGGTGCGGGATCGAGAGGACCTCACCCGACGCCTGGATCATTTCCTCACCGAGTCCGAAAAGATCATCCCGGAGGCGTCCAAGGCGCTATCGTGTGGCGACCTCAAGGAGTTCGGTCGAATGGCCCAGGAATCTCAGCGAGCGGCCGAGGATCTTCTTGGCAACCAGGTTCCGCAGACCGCCGCCTTGGCGCGCATCGCGCATGATCTCGGAGCGGTTGGTTCAACCTCCTTTGGTGCTGGTTTTGGCGGCTCGGTGTGGGCGTTGGTTCCGTCCGCGGAGTCGAAGGAGTTCGCCGAAAAATGGATCGCCTCGTATCGCGACGAGTACCCGGAAGAAGCGTCCCAAGCGATGACTGTCGTTGCCCGTCCGGGACCCTCTGCTCGGCGCCTGGACTGAAAAGCCGGGAGTCCGCTCATCGCCATCTCGCCATCGCGCAGGGGTGGTGAGCGGATCTTCGCGACCGCGGTCGTCCTGGAACCTGAAGGCGTTTTCCAGCTTATCCTTGAACCGTGGCGGACGAGATCGAATTTGGCACTGGCGGCTGGCGAGCGATCATCGCGGATACCTTCACTCGTTTCAATGTTGAGCGAGTCGCTCAAGCGCTATCAGACCGTATACATGACGAGAACCAACAGCAGCGCCCGGTTGTCATTGGGTACGACCAACGCTTCCTCTCCCCAGAATTCGCATGGTGGGCGGCAGAAGTGCTCGCGGCTAATGGGCTCACCGTTCGGATCATTGACCGGCCTGCTCCGACCCCGATGATCATGTGGACTGTCCGCGACCTGGACTGTGCCTATGGCATGGCGGTCACGGCCTCCCACAACCCCGCGACGTACAACGGACTCAAGGTGTTCACGGAGGGCGGTCGTGACGCCAAGGTGGAGATTACTGAACCCATCCAGCGTCGTGCCAATTCCATCGGCCCATCCGACATCAAGCGCGTACACCGCGCTGACGCCCTTCGTGACGGGCTGGTCGAGGTGCAAACCTCGATGAACTGGTACATCGACGCGATCCTCGACCATGTCGACCTCGAAGCGATTCGACACGCCCACCTCAAGGTTGTCCTCGACCCGATGTTCGGAGTCTCTCGCACCTGCCTCCAGACCATCCTCATGACGGCTCGTTGCGACGTCGATACCATTCACGAGCGCCGCGACACCCTCTTTGGCGGGCGTCTCCCTTCCCCGAACTCCAAGACCCTGCAGGCGTTGACCCAGGAGGTCGTCGAGCGGGGAGCCGACATCGGCATCGCCACCGATGGTGACGCTGACCGACTCGGTATCATTGATGATCAGGGACATTTCCTGCACCCCAACCAGATCTTGGTCCTGCTGTACACCTACCTGTTGGAGGACAAGGGCTGGAAGGGCGGGTGCGTGCGCAACCTCGCGACGACACACCTGCTCGATCGCGTTGCCGAGGCCCACGGGCAGACGTGCTACGAAGTTCCGGTCGGTTTCAAGTGGGTGTCGTCCAAGATGGCTGAGACCGGCGCTGTGATCGGCGGTGAGTCCTCGGGAGGTTTGACCGTCAAGGGACACATTGCGGGCAAGGACGGCGTCTACGCGGGCACCCTGCTGGTGGAAATGATCGCCAAACGGGGCAAGAAGCTCTCCCAGATCTACGCTGACATCGAGGAGCGTTACGGTCGCCTCGAGATGGTGGAGGATGACTTCTCCTTCGCGTCCGAGGACAAGGAGGCGCTCAAGAAGCGCATCTACGAGGAGAAGGATCTTCCCGACTTTGGCCTCGAGATTGACCACATCAGCGACATGGACGGAGTCAAGGTGTACTTCGCCAACGGTGGGTGGATCATTGTTCGCTTCTCCGGTACCGAGCCCCTGCTACGAGTGTTCTGCGAGATGCCGGACGCTGAGATGGCCCGTGCGTGCATCGACGAGGTCGTTGAGCACTATCAATTCGAGTGACGGGGTGGCCCTGCTTACGCCAAGGGGTTGGGCCCGGCGACCCGGGCAGTTGGCCTGGTGATGGGTTTTCCCCGCTTGGTGTGTGGTTGCGACAGAGGCGTGACGTGACCACACACCAAGCGGGGATTTTGCCCGGTATTGGGCTCGGGGGCAGGGGGCACGACGCGCGGATGAGGTGAGGATGTGCCTTGTTGCTATCCACGCAGCCCAGTGACGATTAGCCCATCATTCCCCGGTCCAATGACGATCCACCCGCTTCGAAATGTCACAGGTGATCTCGTAACTGATGGTTCCGAGCTGCTCGGCCATGTCGTCGGCGGTCAAGACCTCGTCTTCCTGGGTTCCAATGAGAACTACCTCATCACCCACGGTGGCAGTCGAATCAGGGCCGAGATCGACCATGAACTGATCCATGCACACCCGACCGACGATGGGGTGAACAGCGCCTCCGATGAGCACGCGCCCCTTGTTCGACAACGCCCTGGATAGCCCATCGGCGTATCCGACAGGCACGGTGGCGATTTTTGTCGTCTCGCCTGCGGTCCAAGTTCGTCCGTAGCCAATAGTGTCGCCTGGATTGACAGTTTTGACGAAGGTGACGTGACTCACCCAGGACAAAGCAGGGTGCAGTTCGGCGCGACCAGCGTGCGGGTCGGGGTCGTATCCGTAACCGACGATGCCTGCGCGCACCATCGACGTTCGTCCCAGGTCATGTCCAAGGATCGCGCCGGAGTTGGCAAGGTGCACCAATGGGAAGGGTCCGCGCTCCGCCTCGATTCGGGATACAGCATTCATGAAAGTGCTTATCTCGCGTCGTGTGAAGTCCTTTCCCTCGGGGACGTCACTGATGGGCAGGTGAGTGAATACTCCCTCGACCTCGACGTTCTCGGCACGATCCGCGGCGGCCGTGAGTTCGCCAAGTTGTTCAGGCCGCAACCCAATACGCCCCATACCGCTATCGACGGCAATGTGGATCTTGACGGTGACTCCCCGCTTCCCGGCGGCAGAGTTCACTGCATCCAGGGTGTCGAAATCCACCACCGTGAGGCGCATGCCGGATTCGATAGCAGCATCGAGGTCCCAGGGGTCAACGGGGGAGAGCTTGAGGATGGGGAGTGTGATGTTGGCTTCCACCAGCTCTTGGCCTTCCGCGACAGTGGCGACGGCAAGCCAGTCAGCGCAGTGATGTTTTTCGACATAGCGGGAGACCTCGACGGCACCGTGCCCATAAGCATCGGCCTTGACGGCGAAAAGGATCTTCCGGCCACCAGCCCGTTTCCTGACGACGGCGAGGTTCGCAGCGATGGCAGACAGATCAACAATGGCGTGTGAGGGCGACGGGCATCTTGACATGTGTCATAACTCCTTTGAGCTGTCAGAAATTGCGATGCGGTCAACGGATAGGGGAGGGCGACGCCGGCACGCATGACGGAATGATGGAACTGGCCACGTCCGCGTGGCTGGCGGACGGCCCCATTCCGGGCACTTCACTGCGGGCCGGTTGCATCAGTTGTCATCGTGTCTCACACTCTGGTCCAATTCCCTACCAGCCAAGATTTGGTGCGGTCCCGATAGAACGTGCTGGTCATCATCGTCGCTCGACTGTCCCTCTCTAATCGGTATCGTCGGTCCCCGCGTCGTCGCGGATGGCGTGGTGGCGGTCGAAGAACCAGCCGATTCCGAGAATGAGGAACCAGAGAGGCGTGAGTGCGAGAGCATGGGCGGTGTCAGGTTCCTGGGCCAGCAACACGAGGGTGAAGACGAAAAACGCCAGGATCGCCCAGCACATGCCGCGCCCACCAGGCATGGGGTACTTCGACGTTGAATGGGCGTCCGGAGCAATCTTTCGGTACTTCATGTAGCTGATGACGATCATGCTCCAGACAAAGATGAACAGCACTGAGGAAATTGTCGTCACAAGAGTGAAAGCCTCGACGAAGGATTCTGACGCCGCCAGCAAAAGCGCTGTGCTGAGAACCAGGACGGTGACGACGAGCCCCCATCGCGGGACGCCATTTTTACTGAGGCGCCCAAACTGTCTCGGAGCCATCCTCTTATGCGCGAGGCCAAAGAGCATCCGTGAAATGGAGTAGATCCCGGAGTTCGATGACGATGCAGCGGACGTGAGTACGACGAAATTCATCACGCTGGCGGCCCCAGTGAATCCGACGAGTCCCAAAACCTGTACGAACGGGGATGAATCCGGGCGGACCTCGTTCCACGGCACGGCTGTCATGATCGCGGCCAGAGCGCCGATGTAGAAGATGAGGATTCGTGCCGGAACAGCACTGATGGCTCGGGGAAGCGTATTTTCAGGGTCCTGGGTCTCGGCTGCGGTTGTGCCGATGAGTTCAATCCCTACGAATGCGAAGGCCGCCATCTGGAATCCAGCGAAGAACCCACTCCATCCATTTGGCATGAATCCACCGTGATCCCACATGTTGGTGAATGATGCGGCGCCCCCAGAGGGGGATTTGAATCCAATGATTGCCAGCACGATGGCAAGAATGATAAGTGAGATAATCGCGATGATCTTAATCAGTGCGAACCAGAACTCCAGTTCACCGAACATTTTAACAGTGAGGAGATTCAAACAGAGAAGTAGGACGAGTGTCGCAGCTGCTAGTAAGGTAGCAAGGCTATGGTTTTTGATCCAGAAATCCCAGTAAGTGGTGATTCCAATGAGTTCGGCCATTCCAGTGACAATCCAACAGAGCCAGTAGGTCCATCCCAAGAAGAATCCTGCCCAAGGGCCGATCAGATCGGCTGCGAAATCCTGGAAGCTCTTGTAATCGAGGTTGTACATGAGCAACTCGCCCATGGCTCGCATGACGAAGTAGAGCATGGTCCCGATGATGAGGTAGGAGACGATGATGCTTGGTCCGGCAGCGTGGATGGCTTTCCCGGATCCGAGGAACAGGCCGGTCCCGATGGCGCCACCGATCGCGATCAGCTGGATGTGACGGTTGTTCAGATTGCGGTGGAGGTGCACCTCGCCGTGCTCCTCGGAATGTGATGAATCCGCAGTCAGGGAAGCCTCACCCATTGGCATTTGAGGGCACCCCGAAGTGTCTGGATTTTCGCCGAAACCAGTCATGTGTCGCCTCCGTGAAATGGACGTCAGAGTCGCGCGGTGAGGGTGAATCGACGGTGTCTCACCTTCTACGATGAAACTTGTTTGCAGCATAGCACCGGCCGGTCGACTCCTGGTGATCGTCATTTAAAGGATGGCCAAATAGTCGTGGTTGGAGTACGAGTGCCATGCTCGTCGATTTCTAATCATTATGGTGATCCATCCGCCAATGAGATGGCTATCAACCCATATCAACAACCATTGACCCCGTCAGGACAACTACCGTGTCTGTGTGGTCAAGAACCTCGATCGAGGCTGGCTGCTTCCAGAGAGCATCTCTGACCCGCGAGGCGTGTCTGCTCCGCGGACCAGAAGTCGATGACGGTCAGCGCAACCCCTCCTTGCGCTGCGTGCGGTGGCGGTAGACGAGGTACATCGAACCGATGAAGACGAACCAGATCGGCGTGATGAGCACCGCGATTCGCGTCGTCGGATCCAAGGCGAGGATGACGAGGCTGATCGCGAAAAATGTCAGCACGACCCAGCACATCGGGACGCCGCCAGGCATCTTGTACACCGACTCCTCGTGCAGGTCGGGGCTCTTGTGGCGGTACACGATGTAACAGACGACGATGAGGGACCAGCTGAACAGGAACAGCAGAGCGGCAACAGTCGTCACGAGGGCGAAAGCCTGCATGATCGAGTCCGAGGTGTACAGGAAGATGATGCCGCAAAGCAGCAGCAGGCAGGATGCGACAAGCGCGTTGCGCGGGACGTTGTTGCCCGACAGTTTTCGGAACCTTGACGGAGCCTGACCATCGAGAGCCAAGCCGTACATCATCCGCGATGTGGAGTACAGCCCCGAATTGTCCGACGATGCCGCGGCGGTGAGCAGGACGAAATTCATCACGCTGGCAGCAGCTCCGAAACCGGCCAAGCCAAACAGCGACACGAACGGGCTGACGCCAGGCACCACCTTGCGCCAGGGGATGACGGTGGTGATGGCCAACAGGGCGAGCACGTAGAACAGGGCCAACCGCACAGGAATGGCGTTGATCGCCTTGGGAAGGGTAGTGCAGGGGTCCTTCGTCTCGGCGGCGGCGGTGCCCACGAGCTCAATGCCGACAAAGGCGAAGAAGGCAATCTGGAATCCGCCGAGGAATCCCATCACTCCGTTGGGGAAGAAGCCACCGTCGTTCCAGAGGTTCGCAATCGTGGCTGGGTCCCCGTCCGGGGACACGAAGCGGGTGGCCACGAGCACAATGGCGACGACCACCAGCGCACCGACAGCGATGAGTTTGATGAGCGCGAACCAGAACTCGGCCTCGCCGAAGAACTGCACGGCAATGATGTTGAGGGCTAGCAGGACGGTGGCCAGGGCAGTCGCTGGCAGCCATTTCGGGATGTTTGGCCACCAGTACTGCGCGTAGGCGGTGATGGCCGCGAGGTCTCCCATGGCGGCGACGATCCACGAGAACCAATACGTCCACCCGGCGATGAAACCTCCGGCAGGCCCCAACAGGTCCTCAGCGATGTCACGGAAGGACTTGTAGTGGAGGTTTGAGAGCAGCATCTCGCCGAGGGCACGCATCATGAAGTACATGAAGAAGCCGATCAGCGCGTAGATGAGGGCACTGGATGGGCCGGCAAGGTGAATGGTGCTGCTGGAGCCCATGAACATTCCGGTGCCAATGGCCCCACCCAGGGCGATGAGTTGCAGATGCCGGTTGGTCAGGCCGCGCTGCAGTTCCCGCTCTTCAGCAGGGTCGATCTGCTTGAGGGTCGCTGATGCATTCTTCATCGGTCTGGTTAGATTGCTGCGGCGGGATGCGCCGCCGGATTGCGTTTCTCGTGCACTCATGGGGAACTCCTTTGTCCACTGAGCGTGATAACGGACGCCTCACAGGCGATGGGGAGTAGCTGCTTCCTTCCAGACAGCAGAGGAGGTGGCGGTGGCAAGTAAGCCCGCGTAGGTCGGCCGGAACCTCACTTCGGTCCCGATCTCAACCGGGCTGCCAGAATCGGTCACGTCGACGATGAGGTGATCCGAGCTGGCCCCAAGCACGATGTGCCCGGGATCAATGGGCGTTAGATCAGACGGGTTGACGTCCTGACGCCCGAGATTGCAGATGGCGCGCAGCCGAACGCCGCGGTCGGTGAAAGTGACGTGCTGGCCGAAAGCGTCCTCGCCGGTGCGGCCGAGCGGGATTGACGGTTTCCGCTCGAGTTCGATGATCTCGGAGACCACTTGGATGGTGTCCTGGCAAGTCCCTGGCCACGGAGACCGGTCCAAGGTGTTACGCCCCAGGATGATGGCCTCGCCAATACGTAGATTGTTGATTTCCGACGGCATGTCTCCGCTCATCATGAGGGGGAGGTTGGCCGAGTTCCCGCCGGAGATGAGGCCGAGTTCCAGACCAGTCGCCTCTCGAGCGAGGTCGCGGAGCTGGACCAGGCGGGTCATGTTCTCGGCACTTGGCTGGACTCCGCCATAGCAGGCGAGGTTGGTGCCAACTCCCCTGACGTCGATCCCGGGCAGTTTGGCCGCTGCAGACACCACTTCGACGAGATGGTCCGGCCAGACGCCTTCTCGCAGGTCACCGACGTCGACCATGATGATCACCCCGTGGCGGGTTCCCGCTCGGACGGCGGCGTCCGACAATGCGGTCATCGTGATGAGCGACGAGTTGAGAGAAATGTCGGCGAGCTGGACGGCGGCGTCAATGTCGTGACGCCCCGGGGCTCGCAGCAACAGAGTTGGCAGGGAGGTTCCGGTTTCAGCGATGCGGCGCAGGTTCTGCAACCGGGAATCGGCGAGCATCGTGATACCGGTATCGTCCAGAGCCCGCAAAAGGGCTGGGTGGGCGTGCAAGACCTTGGTGACGGCAGCAACCTGAATGCCGTGGTCGGCGCACTGGTGCACGATTGCTCGTGCGTTGTCGTGAATCCGGTCGGCGAAAATCTCCAACCGGGGTGTGGGGCCGTTCATGATGTGCTTTCCATCCCATGTGAGATGTCGTTTTTCGTCACGTCGGGCGAGGGGACGTCTCCGTTAACGCCTGGCCCCTCGTCACCCGGCAGTTCTGTGTTGTCAGTGATGGCGTCGATCCAGGCTGCGAAGCTTTGACGGACCTCGTCGCGGTAGCACTGGGCCACCGTTCCGAGGGCAGAGAACCGATAGTCGCGGTCGATGACGATGGTGGCCTCGGGGCTCGGCAACAGCTGGGCTCCAGCTCCGGTGCAGATACGACGGAGGATGTCCGCACCACCAGGAATTCGCGTTAGAGCACCGCCGGTTCCCACCACCCAACGCACGGCACTGAGGTCCTTGCCACGCACCACCTGGGTCTTACCAGTGGGAGTGAATATTTCAGTCACGGTACCGGCGTGGCGACCCACCCCGATTTCAACGGCCTCCTTAGCCAGCCATCGGGTGACTTCCGCTTCGCGTTCATCACTGGGAATGGCACTCAACCATTCCAGACGCTCCTCGTCCTCGCCCTCGTCAGTCATGGCAGCGACCCGCCGGGCGTTGACGAAAACTCCCAGGTCCCCCTCGACGGTACGCTTGGTACGCGGCTCCGGATCGATGACTCGGGCAGTCCACTCCGAGGACCCGTCCGTGACACTGTGGACGTCAGTGGTGGCACCACCGACATCGACCACCACGGCGTCCCCGACCGCGTCGGCGAAGAGCTCGGTGGCGAGAAGTACCGCTCCCGGGGTCGGCAGGATCCCGTGTCTGGTCATTTTGGCCAGCCCCTGCATCCCCGGTGCTGCGGTGATGTGGTCATTGAAGACGTCGTGGATGACGGCTCGCACCGGTTCGACGCGCAAAACATCGACATCAGGGAAGACATTGTCAACGCATGTCAGCGGCTGGCCTGCCTCGGTAAAAATGTCCTGGATCCGTCTCCGGACTCGAGAGTTCCCGGCGTAAATCACCGGCACCCCCAACCTGGCAGAGGCGATGATCCTCGCGTTCTCGACCACGGTCCGTTTCTCCCCGTCGTCGACTCCGCCGGCCAGCAGGATGATGTTGGGGTTGTTCTCCTGCAGATCCTCGAGATCGAACTCGTCCATCGCCCCGACGGTGGTCATCGTGACGATGGCCCCGGCACCCAGGGCTGCCTCGCGGGCAGCCCTGGCCGTCATGGACTTGGTCAGACCGTGGACGCTCATGCGCAACCCACCGGCTGCCGAGGAGTTCACGAAGACCTCCCCGGCGTCCAGCGGTAGGTCACACCGCTCACTCATCTGGGCGATCGCAGCGTCCGCGCCGATACGCACGTCGCCGGCGGCCACTGAGGTGGGGGCGAAGCCCTGACCGATGTGGTGCAACAACCCGGACTCCAGCTTGAAGGCGTTGGCCTTGGTGATGGTGGAGCCGATCTCCAGAGTCGTGAGCACGGTCATTTTTGTCAGGCCTCCTCGCGGGCCCGCATGGTGCGGACGATGGCGTCGAGGACGTCGATGCCCTTGGTGCCGCGTCCGAAGGTGGCATCGAGACCAGTCTCGGCAGCCATCTCTCGGCTCACCTGGGTACCGCCGGCGACGAGCACGACCTTGTCGCGAATGCCCTTCTCGGTGGCCAGATCAGCCAGCTTGCGCATCATCGTGCGATGGATGTCGTTGTGGCTGATGATGGTCGAGATGAGGATCGCGTCGGCGCCGCTCTCGATGGCCGCGTCAACCATCTTCTCCACCGGTACAGAAGTCCCGAGGTAGCGGTACTTCACGCCATATTTCTCGATGCCGCCGTGCTTGATGTCGAGAATCTCGCGCAGACCGACGCTGTGTTCGTCCTCGCCGACGGTGCCGGCAACCACCGACAACTCGTGGTCGGTGACGTACTGACGCAGTTCGTCGGGAGGAAGCAGCTCGATCTTCTCGGGGATCGTCAGTTTGGACGGGTCGACGTCGACGTGGGTTGCCTGGCCCTTGACCTCGACGAAGCATCCCTCGGCCGGGTGCAGCACCTGCAGGTTGCACACCTGCGGGTCGTTGATGCCCATCTTGCGCGCCATCTCGACAGCTGCCTCACGGGCGATGTCCTCCGAGGCGGTGATGTTCATCTGCACCAGGACGACGCCGTCGCCAGCCCACTCGGCCTCCGGACGCAGTGCCGTGCCGTCGCGGAACGGACGGGTCCGGGCCAGACGGGTGGCAGCGGAGTCGTTCGGGTCGAGCTCGTCGATGTAGACGATCTTCTCGGGCTTGCACAGGGTGCAGCCGTCGATGAGGTCACACGGCTTGTCGAGCCCCTCAGGCAGGTTGTTGTTGCCGAAATGGTCGCAGACCGGGGCGAGGTAGTCGGGGTCACGCTCGACGACGGTTCCCTCGGCGATACCGCCTTGGCCGTCACGGGCGATGCCGTCATGGTTGCGCTCCGGGAATTCTGCCGAGTCGACGAAGAACCCGTCCTCCACGGCGGCGAAGTACCCACCGACGTGCAACATTTCGGTAAGGAACCCGATGGCCCTCTCTTTGAGGTCGCGGACCATGGCGCCCAGCGGCCCCTCACGGTTGATGGTGACCATGTCCTTGATGCCGTCCAGGGCGGCCCAGGTCTGCTTGACCGTCTGGACACCACGGATGGAGTTGTGGTGCCAGGGCAGGTTGCGACCCTCGTCAGGGGTGATGGTGCTCTGGATGTCCGCGCTCGTCAGCATCGAGATGAGGGTGTCGATGGTGTGGGTGCGGATGGCTTCGGCGAGGTCGGACTCGATGTACCGGGTGTTTTGTTGGGCGCGCATCTTGTACTCGCTGAACAGATCACGCAGGGCCACCGCGTACGGCAGGTCGTACCAGAGCTTCGGGGCCGGGGGAGCGCTCGGCGGGACCGTCGACAGACCGATGAGATCCTTCGGCATACCCACCAACACCGAGAATATGCAGTTGAGACCGTGCTGGACCATCAGCTCGGGCATGACCTTCCAGCCATGGCGAGCGGTGGCATTGGCGTTGTGGGCGCCGTCGATCTGGAAGATCTGGGCTCCCGCCATCACCTTCTTGGCCTCACCGGCGTCGACGTAGCTGCGGTAGGCGTTGATGTTGCGGTACAGCAGGTTGTACTGCGGGTCCTGGTGAGCACCGTTGACTCCCTCCTCGGCGAAGAGGACGGCCACCTCAGGGCCAGCCACTCCGGAGACATAGGAGTGGAAGTTGATGGGGCGTCCCACCTCGTCCTCAATGAGGTCGCAGGCCTTGCGGCTGGCGCGCAGCTGCTTGCGGGTGATCGGGACGCCGCCAATGCCTTCCGGGGTGCCCTCGAGGAGCCCGTCGATGTGGCTCTGTCCGGTGGTGCGGATGACCATGATGTGGTCGGCACCGTTCCAGGCGGCCATCCTCATGCGGCGCAGGTCATCCTCGAAATGTCCGGAGGCGATCTCGGAGGTGACGACTGGGGCCGGCTGGGGATCTATGTTCTCGAAGTACTCCGCGGCGGGCAGGGGCATGCTCCGCTTCAGCGGGGTGGACATGTTCCGGTAGTGGAAGTCGCCCATGTCGACTCCCTCCCCCGGGACGTTGCGCCAGGTCCATCCCTTGCGACGGGGGTGATAGTGCTCGAGGTCGGTGAGGATTTCCTCGACGTCAAGCTTGGTGTCCGGGCCGAGGGACTCCTGCTCGAGGCGGGGCTCAGTGGGCTCCGTCGACTCGACAGGCGGAACAGTGGACTCACGCGGCGAGTCCATGGGGTCGAGCTGCTCGCGTTCCTGAGCGTGCTTGTGGTGGAGGCACGGGTCTTGGATGGTCATGCCGGGACTCCTTCCTCGGATTCCGTCGGTGCCATTGCCGGGGGCAGTGGGCTGCCGTCGAACAGTCCGTCGAGGGCCTTGGGGTCCTCGGCGATGCGGGTGGCGGCGTCGCGCAGGTCCATGCCGTCACGACGGGACAGTCGCAGTACGGCGTGGCCGGCTCCCTTGCCGCCCAGTCCTGCTGCGAAGACGTTCTCGACGACGGCGTGGGTCGTCACGGAGTCGATCCCCATGCGCAGCAGGACGGACCGTTCGATCGACGGCGTGGTGTGGGTGCGGGCGAGGTCGACGACCGGGGTCATGACCTGCTCGCACAGCTGCCAGAAGCGTTCCTTGAGAGCAGCGTCATCGAGGTCGGCGAGCTCGGCACGCAGGGCCTCGTAGCGTTCGACGCGCTCCTGATCCGGGTCGGACATCATGCTCCTTCCTTGGCCAGATCAGCGCCGATCTGGCGGACGGCATCGGTGGTGGTGTTGGTCTCGTCGGCCAGGAACTCCAGCTCGGCGTCTCCCCACTTGTCGGGGGGCATCACCTGGCTGGCATGGCGCAGGTAGCTGCGACGCAGCTTGTCGAGGTCGAGGGCACGGGTGCCGACTTGGTCGAGGCGTTCCGGAATGACGATGGCCTTGCCGGGGATGTTGCCGGCAGGGTCGCCACGACGGACCTCGATACCGCGCGAGCGGGCGAAGGACAGCTGGCTGTTGTGGTGCTTTCCGGCGCCGGTGTACTCGGTCTCCTGGACGACGACGATCTGGTCGCGATCCATCTGACGAGCCATGGCGACCGCGGCCGTCAGGCTGGTGTTTCCGGCCGGGCCCCGCTCCAGACCTTCGATCTTCGTCAGGAGCTCGGTCATGTAGAAGACCTCGCCCTGGGAGACCAGATGGTAGCCATTCATGTACCGCAGCGGACGAGCGGCGTTGCGTGGGACGTCAACGCGGTCAGGCCAGGTGGCGAACGGCACGCCGAAACCGGTGTGGCCGGTGGTGAACGACTTGTTGTTGAAGTCGTGGTCGGAGGCCATGTGCAATCCGGTGAGATCCACCGAGACGGCGACGACCTCGGTCTCGTCACAGCCCACCTTGCGCAGGCCGCGGGCAGTTCCGGTGATGTTGCCGCCACCGGCATTGGTGACCACGACGGCGTCGGGCTGGCGTCCGTAACGCTGCTGTACCTCGTGACCGATCTCGGCGCCGAGGGTCTCGATGCCCGCGATTCCGTACGGCGTGTAGAGGCTGGCGTTGAAGTAGCCGGTGTCCTCCAGGGTACGCAGCAGGACGTAGAAAAGCTCCGGCCCGACCGTCAGCTTGATCACTTCGGCGCCGTAGGCCTCACAGGCCCGGGACTTCTCGACGATCTCCGGCTGGCCCACGTGGTGGGAGTCGTAGATCTCCTGGATGACGATGCAGGCCAGTCCGTGCTGAGCGGCCTGGGAGGCGACGGCGGCACCGTAGTTTCCGCTGGTGGCCGTAACCATGCCAGCAAATCCCTTGACCTCCGCCTCGTGGGCGCTCAGGGATGCACGACGAGCCTTGAAGCTGCCGGACGCATTGGCGGCCTCGTCCTTGAGGAGGATCCGAGCTCCCTTGCCAGGTCGGGCGATCTCGCGGACGGCCTCGGTCAGACGGTGCAGCTCGTACAGCGGGGTGTGACCCACCTTGGTCTCGGCCTGGATGCGAGCGACGTCGTCGAGGTCGTAACCGGTGGAGGACATCAGGGCGTCGTAGTCGAAGGCCAGGTCACCGCGCTGGAAGCTGTCGTAGTCCAGAGACAGGGCACGTCGCATGATTTCGCTGCGGCGAGCCATGACGTCGTCATAGGAGTTGCTCATGACCGGTCCTCCTTCCCGTGGGACGTGATGGATTCGTGCATGGTGCCGATCGACAACAGCTCGGGCACGGTGTGGCCGAAGCTGTGGCTGTAGCTGGGATTGACGCGGTCGAGGACACCGGTGTGATGCCGTCCGATGATCGAGGTGATGGTGGCCTCGTCGCCGATGTGCGCCTCCTCGTCGAGGAATCCACTGATCCACTGCACGAGGGGAGTGGCGGCGGTGTCAGCCGGCACGGCGGCGGCGCGTTCGGAAGGCTGCAGGATGATGGTGCGAACCTCCACCCAGGTGCCCTCGGGGACCGGGCCGTCCGCCTGCGGGGTGGTGTTGGGAGTCTCTGCCATGATGACCTCGCTCAGCGACGCTCGTAGGCCGACGGTCCCATGAGGGCACACGGCGAGGGCAGGTCGATGATGCGCTTGAGGCCGGGGGTGGCGGCGACGATGCGTGGGATGGTGTTGACGCAGATACCCGCTGTAGCCTTGCCGCCAGCGATCTCCGGTCCGGTCGACATCGAGATGTCCGGGACGCCGGTGATGGTGATGAAGTCGCCGGTCTCCTGTCCCTCGGCCTCCGGGGCGACCTGCTGCGGATGGATGAGTCGGATGACCTCCTGGCCCCCGCGACGGCCGACTGCCGTGTGGTTGCACCCGGCGACCTGACCCGGCTCGACGGCGCGGTCGCGGGCAGGACGGGCAACCTTGGCGATGATGGGCTCGATGTTCTGCTCGACCGAGTCGACCCCGAGGCCGAGGGCGTCGCTGAGGAGTCGGATGGATTCCGGGAAGCCGACGTGGCCGACGATGGAGCCGTCGGCGACTCCGGCCCTGAACTCCTCGGGGGTGGTGCCGACGCCCTGGGTGCGAAGCACGGTCTCGCCGTAGGGGGCGAGGTCGTTGACGCGGCGGGCCTCGATGTGGGTGACCTCCTGGCTGCCGGAGCACAGGGCGACGACGAGGTGGTCGAGGACGAATCCGGGGTTGACGCCAACACCAACAGCTGAGACGCCGTGCGACTTGGCGAGTTCGTCGAGTTCCTTGGCCATCTCGGGGTTCTGGGCCTCGGGGCAGGACATCTCCTCGGCGATGCTGACGACGTTGATTCCGGCAGTGATGATGGTGCGAAGGTCAGCAATCTGGTCGCGTACCCACGAGGTGGTGGCGATCGTGACGACGTCGACCTTGCCGGAGTCGAGGATGGTGGAGGGATCGGTCGTGACATGGACTCCGAGGGAATCGATGCCGACCACTTCGCCGACATCCTTACCGTCCAGGGCCGGGTTGACGTCGATGGCCCCGACAAGATCCAGTCCATCCTTGGACGCGATGAGTTTGGCCATTCCTTGGCCCATAGCTCCCAGACCCCACTGGACGACTCGGATGGGATTGGTGGCGGTCATTGTGGTTCCTCCTGACGACGATGTCTGGTGCTGAAGCGAGCCGACTTCCTTACTGGTCACTGTCTGGCACCGTGCAAGCACTGTGCTGGAGGCATTTCTGCAGTCGAAGGGGGCCTGCCCTGGCCTGCGTTCGTGCAGGTCGACGGTTCTTCGTTGATCCGTCCGGGCTCTACTTTGTCACTGGACGTTTGTGCAATGTCCCGTACTCCAGATGTGCGCAGAACTGGGAGGGTGGCCACACATTATTCCAATCGAGGTGACAAACTTTTGGAGATCCTCCCAACGGCGGCGAAGGAGACACATGTACGAAGAGCTGGACCGGCGGCTTGTCAATGTCCTGCAGATCGACCCGCGCGCCACCTGGGCCAAGGTGGGCAAGGTCCTGGGTGTGTCACCAACGACCGTTGCCCACCGTTGGCAGCGTCTCGTCGATGACGGAATCGCCTGGATAACCGCTTGTCCGAACCTCAATCAGCAGATGACGGCCATCGTCGAGGTTGACTGTCACACCGAGAGCCTGCCCCAGGTCATCAAGACTTTGTGCGCGAATCCGATGATCGTCAGCGTCGACGAGACGACAGGGGATCGTGACCTGTTGCTCACCGTGGTGGCACCCGATCTCCCCACTCTCTCCGACATGGTCATCGATTGGATCGGTGGGCTGCGCGGTGTCCATGGGTCACGTAGCGCGCTGGTGACGTCGGTGGTCATCGGGTCGGACACCTGGCACATCAATGCCCTCAACAAGTCGGAGAAAATCCTCGCCAGGGGCCCGCAGTCAGGGGAGCTGTGGATGCTGCCACCAGACGATCTGGATCGTGAGCTGGCCCAGTTGCTTGCGGCTGATGGACGTGCCAGTGCGACCTCCCTGGCCAGGACCCTGGACATTCCGGCCAGCACCCTGCATCGCCGGTTGCAAAAACTGCTCACCAACCGGAAGATCCAGCTCAGATGTGACGTCTCCCCGGAGCTGGGCGGGTGGAATTTGGAGTGCACCTGGACGGCCACCATCCCCCTCAATCACAAGACGAGAGTGCTGGAGTTGCTGCGTCAGCAACCGGCGCTGCGGTCGTGCATGTGGATCACTGGCAACAATAATTTGCGGGTGAACTTCAGGGTGGAGCGCCAGAACGGGATCGGCATGATCGAGTCGGCGATCGCGGAGGTGATACCAGGTCTTGCTCCGGCTGAAACCATCGTCTACATGCGTAGTCACAAGTCGATGGGATGGATTCTGGGCCGTACCGGCCGTGCCACCGGGGAGTTTATCTGCCCTCCGCTGATCGGGGATCACGAGAGAGGCGATCACTAACAGTGCCAGCTCCGGATGAACGGATCTCGAGGTTTGCCGGACGCTTTTGAAAGAGTCAAGGGATCGCCTTGCTGACTGTTGGGTTGAGCCGTGCAAGTGCTTATTCTCTAGGTGTTACCCACAGCTGGTTGACCCTCGGCTCGTGTGCGATCGTGTCGCGCGTCTCACTAATGTGGGTGGCTAAACCACGCGTCTGAACAGAATCAAGGTGGCCAGGATCGAGCCACTCGCCAAGATCTTTTTCGGTGAGGAAGACTGGCATTCTGTCATGCATCTGCTCGGAGGCATTGGGGGAAAGCGCGGCGATGATCACCATCGCCGTTTCGGATCCGTTGGCGACTTTTCGCGTCGGGGCGGTAGCTGCAGCACTTGAGACCCCAGACCCGTGTGTGTAATGGGGATTTTGTCACCGCGCTTCTCGATCCACCCGAAGTAACCAGTCATGGGAGCGACACACCACTGGGAGACCGTGACCTCACGGAAATTTCATTCATGTGACGGTCTCGAGCCGAGCGCTGATGGGATGTGCCCCGGGTTCATTCGCCCAACCGGGCCGAAAGCCCCACCTCACTGGAGAACGGACTCGCGAGTCGCCCCGGTGAAGAGCCGGGGCGACCCCTCCGATGGAGCGATGAAGTACCTCGGGCACCATGACACCGTGAGATTGCCGTGGTAGAAGTCTGCGATTTCGTCGCCGTCCATGCTGAGGCTGAACCGTCCACAGATGCGGACCACATGCACGGTCAGACTTGGTGCTCGTCATCCTGCATGTGGTGGAGCTCCTCGAGGGCACGGATTCGCTCGGCGTCGAAGTCGATACGAGTGTGATTAGCGCGAGTAGAAGCCAAAAGGCGATACAGCACCATCATAAATATCACCCAGATAGGAGCAGCAATGAGGGCCTGACGAGAGTCTTCCGAAAAACCCAACATGATGAGAATGGTAATGAAGAAGATGATGCCGACCCACGACATGACGCGGCCGGCGGGCATCTTGAAGGCTGATTCGGCATGGCGTTCGGGATGTTTGCGTAAATACTTGAGGTAACAGACCAAGATGAGTCCCCACACCGACAGGTAGAGCACTGATGAGACGCCTGCCACGAGGGAGAACGCATCCATGACCGAATCTTCAAGGGTCACGAGGATGATGGCCGGCGAGATGCATATCGCCGTGAGGATGAGAGCGTTGCGAGGAATATGGCGGCTGGACAACTTGGCGAAGATTGGCGGTGCATCTTTCTCGCGTGCTAGTCCGTAGAGGATACGAGATGTTGAGAAGACCCCCGAGTTTGCTGAGGATGCCGCTGAAGTGAGTACCACGAAGTTGACGATGTGGAAGGCGATGAGGATCCCAATAAAGCTAAACATTTCGACGAAAGGGCTTGCCTGTGGGTTGATGAGATCCCATGGTTGTACTGCCATGATGACGCCGAGGGCTAACACGTAGAAGATAAGGATACGAGCCGGAATCGAATTGATGGCCTTGGGAAGATTGTGTTCGGGGTCGGCCGTCTCAGCTGCCGCAGTTCCCGCCATTTCAATACCTTGGAAAGAGAAGATGGCGATCTGAAAACCGGCTATGAAACCCATGAACCCGGTGGGGAAGAACCCGCCGCGGTCCCACAAGTGAGAAAATGACGCGGCTGGTGCTCCGCTGCGGGGTGGCTGGAATCCGGTGATCGCAAGGTAGCATCCGACTAGGATCAACGCGATGATAGTGACGATCTTAATCATCGCAAACCAAAATTCCATCTCGCCAAAGAGTTTTACTGCGACCATGTTAAGACAGGTCAGTAGTAAGACGATACATGTGGCTGGTATCCATTTGTCGAGATTAGGGAACCAGGCAGCCAGATATCCACATATTGCGATCGTGTCGGCGTTACCTATGACTACCCAGCACATCCAGTATGTCCACCCCATGTAGAACCCGGCTCCGGGGCCAATGAGGTCTGTTGCAAAGTCGGCAAAGGACTTGTAAGCCAGGTTTGACAGCAATAGTTCTCCCATCGCCCTCATGACGAAGAAGAGCACTACTCCGATGATGAGGTAGACCAGCAAGATGGACGGCCCTGCAAGGGAGATGGTCTTTCCGGATCCCAGAAAGAGGCCTGTTCCAATGGCGCCACCGATGGCAATGAGCTGGAGGTGCCGGTTCTTGAGGCCGCGCTGAAGTTGGGGCTCTCCATCAGTTGGCTCTCCAGCTTGAGCTGTCGCCTGGGCGGCGTTATCTATGTGACTCATCTACGCACTCCCGGTATCGACGGTGCTCTCCGCCAGCATCGTTGCTGAACAGAGAATTGTGCTTATTCTAGAAGCCATGCAGGTCAACCGGGACTGTTAGTCGATAAAAAATTTTCAGATGTGGCAGATACCACATGGACTCAAGAACATCATGCGATGCTGATGAGGTTACTAAGGCAATGCCATGAGAAGACGCGTATGATCGGTTATGGATCGGCACCGGTGCTGATCCCCCGAGGATCCTCTCGGCGATGACTGCAAAGGAGCAGAAGGTATGCGTGTTGGTATTCCCACAGAGGTCAAGAACAATGAGTTCCGCGTAGCCATTACGCCCGCGGGCGTCCATTCGTTGGCGAGTCATGGGCATGAGGTGTTGGTGCAGGCTGGCGCAGGCTTGGGTTCGGGGATCCCGGACGACGAGTACGAAGACGCTGGCGCAAAGATCATCGACGACGTCGACAAGGTGTGGGACGACGCTGAGCTCATCCTGAAAGTGAAGGAGCCCATCGAGGACGAGTATCACCGTATGCATGAGGGGTTGACCCTCTTCACCTACCTGCATCTGGCTGCGGATCGTCCGCTCACCGAGGAGCTCTTGAAGCGCAAGGTCACCTCGATCGCCTACGAGACCGTCGAGATGGACGATCACTCTCTGCCGTTGCTGTCCCCGATGTCGGAAATTGCCGGCCGACTCGCAGCCCAGGTTGGTGCGAACTGTCTCATGCAACCTGCCGGCGGAAATGGCGTGCTCATCGGCGGTGGCTCCGGTGTCCGCAACGGTCGAGTGACGGTGCTCGGCGGTGGCGTTGCCGGATTCTGCGCTGCTCGCGTTGCTGACGGCATGGGCGCCGACGTCACCATTTATGACGTCAACGTCGCCCGCATGCGCTACATCGACGAGGTGACGGGCGGACGTATCCGCACCAAGTTCTCCAGCCCGCTGGCCGTCAAGGAAGCCTGCAAGGAGTCGGATCTGGTCATCGGATCCGTGCTGGTCCCTGGCGCTCGTACCCCGCACCTGGTCGACAACGAGACCGTCTCGCAGATGATGCCGGGCTCGGTGCTCGTCGACATCGCCATCGACCAGGGCGGCTGCTTCGAGGATTCCCACCCGACGACCCATGCCGAGCCGACCTTCAAGGTCCACGACTCGGTGTTCTACTGCGTCGCCAACATGCCGGGTGCTGTCCCGCACACCTCGACTTACGCACTGACCAACGCCACCATGCGTTACGCGGTCCTCATCGCCGAGGAAGGTTGGAAGGATGCCTGCAAGAAGCGCAAGGAGCTGGCTCGTGGCCTGACGACTCATGACGGCAGGCTCTACACCGCTGGCGTAGGGAAAGCTCTTGACATGGACGTCTCCTGCATCTCCGAACTTCTCTGAGGTGCTGAATGGTCATGGGGCGGTATCTCAGAGATACCGCCCCATGACCATGTCCAGACGCGAGTCTCACACCAGCAGGGGTGCGAGGGACTTCTTATCGGCCGAGGTGCAGAAGGCCGCCTGCAGGGCACTGCGCTGCACCGAGAGAGCATCGTCGCGATTCCAGTTGAGGACCCGGGACGCCAGTGACAGTTCCCGGGACGTCGTCGTACGGCTCATGAGGCGGTTGTCGCAGCTCAGGGTGAGATTGAACCCTGCCGGCCACAGCACCGACAGCGGATGATCGGCAATCCTGCGACAGATGCCGGTCTGGGTGTTGGACGACGGGCAGACCTCCAACGGCACCCGGTGGGACAGCACCCGTTGGGCTGTCGGACCCCAGCCGGATGCGTCGCGGTCCTCAACGATGCGCATTCCGTGACCGAGACGCTCTGCCCCGTGGTCGAGGGCGTCGCGAACCGACTCCGGGCCAGCGGCCTCGCCGGCATGGACGGTGAGGTGGATTCCGGCTGCCTGGACGCGCTTCAAGGCATCGGTGAACGGGGCCAGGGGGAAACCGTCCTCAGGGCCAGCAATGTCGACCCCCACGACCCCCGGAGCATGGTTGACGGCGAGGTCGACGACGTCTTCCGGGACGTCGAGCTGTCTCATGAGGCACAGGATCTGTCGTGCGATGATGGTTTTGCCCGACCTGGAGGCGGACTCCATCCCCTCCAGGAGGCCGGCTTGGACTGCCTCGGTGGCGTCCGCTGCGGTCAGACCATCTTCGAGATGCTGCTGGGGAGCCCATCGAGTCTCGGCGTACACGACTCCGTCGGCCGCCATGTCCTCGACGAATTCTCGCGCTATGCGGCGCAAAGAGTGGGCATCTTGCATGAGGGCGACGGTTTCGGTGAAAGTGTCGAGGTATCTGGCCAGGGAACCGGAGTCAGCGGCCTCGAGGAACCATTCGGCAAGCCCCTCGGGAGTGTTGGCAGGAACGGGTCGGCCGCGCTCGGCAGCGAGGTCCAGAACTGTCGCCGGACGTAACCCGCCGTCGAGATGATCGTGCAACACGACCTTGGGGAGACTCATCGCTTCAGCCGAATCCATGCGCCGGAGTCTATCGACGGTGCTTCCGTTCCGAAGTCGCCTTCGGCAATCCCAGAGCTGATGCGCGAAATTCCCCGTCACAGGGGTGGTCCTGGCTCTGGAATGACGCGCGGCTCGGGGAACTGACGAAAATCGTCATGGGAGGTGGGGAGTGGCGTCAGCCTGGCGGAGGAAACTGGTGGTCCGGGTGGGTGCCGGTGCCGGGCAACGCTCCAAGGGTTGCCGCTTGCCGGAGTATCAGTCATGAAATGGCCCCGGGAGCCGAAGGCCCGGGGCCATTTGCACACTCAGGCGCGCTGATCCAGCGGTACGTAGTCGCGCAGGTCAGCTCCGGTGAAGATCTGACGCGGACGCCAGATCTTGTTTCCGCCGGTGGCCACCTGCTCGCGGTACTGGGCAATCCAGCCAGGCAGACGACCCAGGGCGAAGAGCACCGTGAACATGTTCATCGGGAAGCCCATCGCCTCGTAGATGAGACCGGTGTAGAAGTCGACGTTCGGGTAGAGCTTGCGTTCCTTGAAGTAGTCGTCGCTCAGAGCGGTCTCCTCGAGTTCCTTGGCGATCTCGAGGAGGTCCTCGCGACCGGTGTGGAGCTCCATGATGCGATCGGCATGCTTCTTGATGATGGCGGCTCGCGGATCGTAATTCTTGTAAATACGGTGGCCGAAGCCCATCAGCTTGATGTCGGACTCCTTGTCCTTGACCCTGCGGACGAACTCCTTGGTCGTCATGTCGGAGTCACGGATGTACTGCAGCATCTCGAGGACGGCCTGGTTTGCGCCACCGTGCTTCGGGCCGGACAGCGCATTGACGCCGGCGGCCACTGCGGCGTACATGTTCGCACCCGACGAGGCGACCATGCGAACGGTCGAGGTCGAACAGTTCTGCTCGTGATCGACGTGCAGGATGAGGAGAGTCTCCAGAGCCCTGGTGATCTCGTCGTTGAACTCGTACGGCTCGGTCGGGAAGCCGAAGCTCATTCGAATGAAGTTCTGGACGTAGCTCAGCGAGTTGTCTGGGTACAGGGTCGGCTGGCCCATCGAGTTCTTGTAACCGAAAGCAGCCAGGGTCGGGGCCTTGGCGATCAGACGGGTGGTTGCAGCCTCAATCTGATCGGGATCAGTTCCCGACGACTTCTGGGAGAAGGTCGACAGAGCCATGATGCCGGCGGCGAGCACGGGCATTGGGTGGGAGCGACGAGGGAAGCAACGGAACAGGTCTCGCATTCGCTCATCGATGAGGGTAGTGCGGCGAATTCGTTCCTCGAATCCCTCCAGCTGGGCCTTGCTCGGCAGTTCGCCGTAGAGAACGAGGTAAGCGGTCTCGAGGAAGGTGGACTGCTCGGCGAGTTGCTCAATGGGGTAGCCGCGATAGCGCAGAATGCCCTTCTCGCCGTCGATGTAGGTGATTTGAGACTCGCAGGACGCCGTGTTGACGAATCCGGGGTCGATCATGACGTTGCCGGTCTTGTTGAGCAGACCCCCGATGTCGTAACCCACCTGGCCGTCAGTGGCGACAACCTTGCCGAAATCGAGTTGGGTGTCTTCGTCGACAAACCTTGCACTCGAACCCATCGTGCGATCCTTCCTGGCGGCCGCGTCCGGACATCACCGGTGGCCGGGTATACGTGGACGGGTGGCACTACGGGTTCGTTCCCGAGCGTCACCACGGTGTGAACTATGGCACAGCCAAGGCTACGGCTCGCCGGTGCAAATCACCAAGAAACCGGCATATTGGTCGGCATGGTTGAGGGTTCCCCGGGTCGGGTGACAGTTTTCGACACCGGCCCGACGGACCCCCGGCTGACGAGACGCGCGTCGGGGTGGCCCGCCCATCGGCGAGCCACCCCCACGAGGAGTTGGGCTCAGTCCCTCGTCATCAGTCGAGGACGGTGTACGTGATCGGGGTCGTTCCCTGTCCGAGATCGGCGATCTCGGCGAAGGAGGCACGTGAAAGGTCGACGCAGCGACCGGCGACGTACGGGCCACGGTCGTTGATCCGGACGACCACCGAGCGACCGTTACGGACGTTGGTGACGCGGATGTGAGTACCCAGGCTCAGGGACTTGTGAGCGGCGGTCATGGCGTTCGGGTTGAACTGCTCGCCCGAGGCGGTCGACTGCGGCTCGTCGTAGAACGAGGCGACGCAGCGTGCATCGGCGCGACCCGAACCCTTGTTCGAGTCACCGTCCTTGGCGTGGTGACGCGAGGGACGGGTCGTGTCGCGGCTGGTGTCTCCACCCTTGTGCTTGACGGGTTCGGCGTGCTTGATGGGCTGGGCGGCGGGCACCTTGCCGCTCAGGTGGGTGCGGTAGACCCAACCGGTGTGGCCGTTGGCGCGGACCTCGACCCAGTTGCCGCGGGCGTCGCCGGTGACCTTGACGCCGGTTCCTTCGGCCAGGGAGGTGACGATGCTGGCCTTGGGGGTGGGGGCGGTGCGCACGTTGACGCCGCTGGTGGTGTGGGTGGAGGCGCCGTCCTTGGCATGCTTGGTGGACTTGGCGGGCTTGGAGTGCTTGACGGGTTCGGCGTGCTTGATGGGTTCGGCGTGCTTGATGGGCTGGGCGGCGGGCACCTTGCCGCTCAGGTGGGTGCGGTAGACCCAACC